>LWDU01044562.1_pt2 | contig 41089 bp, 44 predicted proteins | sample 727161 | NCBI WGS metagenome assembly LWDU01 (sample SAMN04566230, study PRJNA314399) | hydrothermal vent metagenome | isolation source: deep sea hydrothermal plume seawater | place: Mexico: Gulf of California, Guaymas Basin | collected 2004-07-11
GGAATAGTGCACCTACTGGTAGATACATCGCACTGGGTAATAGTCAACGGCATATGATTGATACAGTAACAGGAGAAGTATGGGAGGGTACGGGTACCAGCAGAGACAACAAAAAATCTAGATGGTTTAAATACAGCAACGCACCAGTTGAATAATTATAATATTATAACATCAAGCCCCGCTAAGTAGCGGTTTTTTTTGGGACAAACTCATAAAAGAATTTCTTACCTAATAGGAACAAAATCTAATAGTAGAACATCCCGATATCCCTCGTTAATTCCATCCAAAGATTCTATAGGTGAAACACTATGCCAAACTGATTTGTCAAAGTAATATGAATCAAAAAAATCTTTTTGCAACCATCTTATCTTTGCATCTAGCGATGGTATTTTGCTTTCTCCATAAAAAAGGTTCTCTCCAAAAGCGATATTATGTCGGTAAATAAGGTGCTGAACCGTAAAGGCTTCGTCATCTCTGTGAATTCCTTCAGGTGTGGGGGTTCCTGGGCAACCTGGATAAGACAAAATTTTGATTTGATGAACTCCAATTCTCCAAGATATATTTTTACGGGTTATGGAGCTAGGCAAACTTTTAAAATCTAGTCGTATAAGAGCGTGCAAAAAATGATTTTCAATCGTAGACTTTAATAATTCAGAAAACTTTCTATTAATTCCGCCATTAAGAGGGTTTGTTTCTAAGCTTTGATAAAAAATAGAATTGGGTTGATATGTTAATTGCAGAGAATCCTGATTTATCTCAAACACGCCATATCTTCTTAGGCGATAGCTACCACTATCGGCCATGAATAGATCCAATTTTAAAGTATCCCATTCACTAACAAAAATTTCACGTGAGTTATTATGAGAATTGGGAAAATTAAAATATTCTGAGGGTACCATAGCGAAATGGTCATTCAAAATATTAGTCGAAATATCCAAACCAGAAGACAAGCTGATAAAATCTTCAGATATTTTTGATGGTTTACTATAGATTAGAGAAATTACAAGATAATCTACTAATATAAATGAGAAAAAATGATGTAGAGAGGATTAATTTGTACAACATCAAGCCCCACATTCGTGGGGTTTTTTGTTTGTGGGATGATGGGTAAATTCATATTGTGGATAACATATTAATAATCTATCCAATCTTACCTATCGTTTTTTTGAATTTTATTGTGATTTTTTACATGAGGTATACTGTAGGAAAAGCGATAAAGAAAAGAGATGTGGAATATAGATTTTTTAGAGCCTACGAAGGTTCTGCTCCTGAATATATGTTGATATCACGTGATCATTATAAGAACTTTTTTGAAATTCCCATTTTGTTCTATCTGTTATGTTTAGTTCTATATAGCATTAATGATGTCAATACTATTGATTTATGGATTGCATGGCTCTTTGTAATATTCAAGTTTGTACACAGTTACATCAGGTTGACTTCCAATTATGTGCCTTATAGAGCATATTCATTCTATAGTTGTGTAATATTTTTATTATGCGGATGGATAAATTTGACAATAAAGATATTTTAAGTTTCATAATAAGGATTAGACAAACCCTGCCAAGGGGATACACTTTTTTGTTTCTAGACATTTAGGTCAACTACTTTGTAATATTGTCTTAATGAAGCGATTCCTTGTACTATTAGTTTATTTAATTACTTTTAATTCTAATTCATTTGCTTCGCAACCTACATTTATTAACATCATAACGAATTCAGATACAATTCATAATCCAACTCTCACTGCTGTGAGTGAAACAGGAATCACTTTAGATACGGGAATAGTTATATTGATTGATGATGTTAATGCAGTAATGGTGTATGGATCAACAAAGAGATTACCTATCCTTGCAGGTTTAGCCTGTGGGTATCTTGGTTTTTGCCCAGGGATTATATTTGCAAGCCTGCTTGTTGGAAATCCTGATGAGGCAGGAGGACCTTTGGGATTAGTAATAGGTCTTGGAACGGTTGCTTTATCTGGAATTTTTGCATATAACACAACTCATCGTATTGTAAGAGAGAAAAACCAAAAAATGGTGTATATGGATGGATGGAGCATTGGAGAAAAAAGGGATTTCTTTATCAAAGCAAATAATCAATAAACTTTGTTTCTAGACATTTAGGATGGTTTTAGTATTAAGTCCTAATTCACTTTCTCAACCAAAAGTAAACTCAATGGAGTAAAAGATTGTGGAGTAATCTGCCCGAATCAGAGGCCGCCCATTAATATTAATATAAACTTCGCAAATCATTATTTATTTATAAATTTTAATATGGATAAAGATAATATTTTACTAAGAGAAGCAACTTTTGATGATAAGGATCAAATTGCTGAAGTGTTATTAGATTTTTACAATATGAATGACCGTGATGAGGCAATAAAGTCTTTTACTACAGAATTAAAAAAAGATTTTCACTATATAGTAGCTGAAGAAAATGGGAAAATAATTGGGCTAGTAACTTGGTTGATGCATGGACTTCCAAAACATGGCTTATTTGAATTAGATAGAATTTGTATTCTATCTGAAGCTAGAGGTAAAGGAGCAGGTAGAAAACTTGTTGATAGATTGGTTAGCGATGCTAGAATATGGTATGAGAAGGTAGGGGAGAAGATAAGGAAACTCTATCTTTTAACCCATGAAGACAATAAAAATGCCCATGCTTTTTATGAAAAAGTTGGGTTTGTTCATGACGCTACGTTAAAAGACCATTATTATGAGCATCAAGATGAGCGTGTCTATGTTATATTTTTCTAATTAAATATAGGGATGAATTAATATGTGTGGCATTGTAGGTTATATAGGCAATAAAGATCCTGTGCCTATTTTATTAAAAGGGTTGAAACGATTAGAATATAGAGGTTATGATTCTTCTGGGATCGCTCTTCTTCAGGAAAATAATCTAACCCATATTAAAAAAGCAGGAAAAGTTTCAGATCTGCAGTTATTAGTTGACGATTCTTCCATAAAGGGGACTTGCGGTATTGCACATACACGTTGGGCTACTCATGGAATTCCAAATGATGTCAATGCACACCCGCATTTTGACCATACTGGAAAAATTGCTTTAGTACATAATGGGATATTTGAAAATTATGAAACGATCAAAAAAGTTCTTGTAAAAAAAGATGTCCATTTTAGTAGTACTACAGATACTGAAGTTATTGTTCAGTTAATTTCTGAATTATACTATAATAATGATGAAAAATTAACTTTTGAAGATGCAGTAAGAGCTGCACTCCAAGAGGTTGTTGGTGCTTATGGGATTGTCGCCTTGTGTGCTGATGAACCAAATAAAATAATTGCTGCACGAATGGGAAGCCCACTTGTTTTAGGTGTAGGTGAAAAAGAATATTTTTTAGCAAGCGATGCATCACCCATTATTGAACATACTAGGAATGTTATCTATTTAGATGATGATGAATTTGTCATAATTGACAAAGCAGGATATTCAATTTCAAATATAAAATCAAAAAAAATTATTAGTAAATCTCTTACAAAAATTGATCTCACAATTGAAGAAGTTGAGAAAGGTGAATTTCCTCATTTTATGTTAAAGGAAATTCATGATCAGAAACACTCTATAAGCGATACAATGCGAGGAAGGCTAAATCTTGACAATGGCACAACAAATTTAGGCGGTATTATAAATTATATACCCAATATCTTATCAGCATCTAGAATTTATATTACTGCTTGTGGAACTTCTTGGCATGCTGGATTAATTGGTAAGCATTTAATTGAAGAGTATGCCCGAGTACCTGTGCATGTTGAATATGCATCTGAATTTCGATATCGCAATGCTATAATCGATGCTAATACCATAGTTATAGCAATTAGTCAATCTGGCGAGACAGCTGATACGCTTGCTGCTTTGAAAATAGCAAAAGAATTTGGTGCCATCACTCTTGGCATTTGTAATGTGGTTGGAAGTTCGATTTCTCGAGAAACAGACGCAGGAATTTTTACGCACGCAGGGCCAGAGATAGGCGTTGCTTCAACAAAAGCATTTACGGCCCAGGTAACAGTTCTCATAATGATCGCTTTAAATATTGGTAGAAAAAAAGGAGTATCAAAAGATCGGGGAAAAGAATTAATTAGGGCACTAAAGACAATTGATCAAGATGTTGCCATTATACTTAAAAATATTAAGAATATTAAGAAAGTTGCTCAATATACAGCGACAGCTGAAAATTATCTATATCTTGGAAGGGGCATTAATTTCCCTGTTGCTTTAGAAGGGGCACTAAAATTAAAGGAAATATCATACATCCACGCTGAAGGTTATCCCGCTGCAGAAATGAAGCATGGTCCAATCGCTCTAATTGATGAAAATTTGCCTGTAGTATTTATTGCGCCTCAAGATGATACTTTTAATAAAGTTCTATCAAATATAGAAGAAGTAAAAGCACGTGGTGGAATCATTATTACAGTTACTGATAATGTTAATAATTCTATCAAATCTCTATCTGATTTTGTATTAACATTACCTAAGACACATAAATATGTGTTCCCAATAACTTGTTCAATTATTTTACAAATGTTAGCATATGAACTTGCAGTTTGTAGAAAATGTGAAATAGATCAACCAAGAAACCTGGCAAAATCAGTAACCGTGGAATAAACAATAGGGATTTATATTGTTCCCCCTATGTTGTTGTTATAAACATAACAATAACTATTACTTATAGAAATCATTACTCTTCAAAATACACCCCATATCAAAAATATCTTTTTAACCGAATAAAGTCACTCAGGATGTGTTTTGTTTCCCCAAAAAGGTGGTATGAAATAAGAGATATTTTGAATTCAGAAGGATTAAAAACACCTCGTGGTCATACCTTTGGAATAAATAATGTAATGAGTATTTATAATAAAGGGATAAAAAGGGAAGAGAGATTGAATTCAGAAGTCAAAGTGAAGAAATCACTAAGTATAACAGAGTATAGTGGTGACCAAGTTACAATTTTGGATTGAAATCAAAAATACATCTCTGAGTTCTATTCGTAGAACCTTTTTTACATCTATACCACATTCGGTTATTTTGTTAGATTTGGGTGACCAAAGGAGTATAAAATGAAAAAACTTTATCCATTATTATCTGTATTATTTTTGATTTATTGGGGTTGTGATGACCCTAAGGAAGAAGTGGATGACACACCAACTGAAGTAACTTTGTGGGGAGAAGTTTATTCAGTAGAAGATACTGATACTTTGTATTTACCATATAGTGGACTCACAGGAGTGATACCCCCAGAGATAGGTAATCTGACCAATCTGACTTATTTGAGATTAGATGATAATCAACTCACAGGTCCCATCCCCCCAGAGATAGGTAATCTAACTAATTTGACTACAGGAGAAATTCCTTCAGAGATTGGTAATCTGACCAATCTGACTCGTTTGTATTTAGGTAGTAATCAACTCACAGGTTCTATCCCACTAGAGATAGATAATCTGACCAATCTGACTAATTTGACTATATACAATAATCAACTCACAGGTTCCATTCCACCAGAGATAGGTGATCTGACCAATCTGACTTGGTTACAATTACACAATAATCAACTCACAGGTTCCATCCCATCGGAGATAGGTAATCTGACGAATCTGACTAATTTGACTATATACAATAATCAACTCACAGGTTCTATTCCAACAGAGATAGGTAATCTGACCAATCTGACTTGGTTACAATTACACAATAATCAACTCACAGGTTCTATTCCACCAGAGATAGGTAATTTGACCAATCTGACTATTTTGACTTTATACAATAATGAACTCACAGGTTCCATTCCATCGGAGATAGGTAATCTGACTAATCTGACTCGTTTGTATTTAGGTAGTAATCAACTCACAGGTTCCATCCCCCCAGAGATAGGTAATCTGACCAATCTGAGGTATTTGTATTTAGATGATAATGAACTTACAGGTTCCATCCCATCGGAGATAGGTAATCTGACGAATCTGACTAATTTGACTATATACAATAATCAACTCACAGGTTCTATTCCACCCGAGATAGGTAATCTGACCAATCTGATTGATTTGAGGTTATTCAATAATCAACTCACAGGTTTAATACCAGAGAGTATATGTGATTTGAATATGAATTGGAGTAATTCTGGTTATTTCAACATTTCCAACAACCAACTCTGTCCCCCATATCCATCTTGTATTGAAGATTATGTAGGAGTACAAGACACCACGAACTGTAATTAAATTTCCCTCATCTCAACCCTAAAATTCCCAATGTCATCTTGACCTCACTGAAGTGGGGTTTTGTTTTTTGTAGAATAATATTTTGTAAATTGGGTGTGAGATGAAAAAACTCTACCCATTATTATCTGTATTATTTTTAATTTATTGGGGTTGTGAGGATGAATATGATTCTTAAAAAAGAAACAAAAATACTCTCGTTCATTTACTCGGTCACGGTGGAATAAGTCTAGAAATATAAATACTAACAGACTTTTTAATTCTTGATAAACCCCATTATTTTTTGGTGTTTATGTTTTTTATAATGAAATTGATAGTCTTAATATTATTAGTTGGTTTGACAAAATTAAGAAAGATAATCTTCAATAGAAGAAAGGATTTATTAAATGAGAGAAGTAAGTAAACAAGGTAGTTGGGGAACAGGAAATACAATATTAGTTGGTACTAATATTATGTATATAAAATTAAGTGATGATAAAGTGGAAGAGGGTAAAATATTTGATTTTATAGATATGAAATGTGGACAAGGTTGGGAAATTAAAGGTTTTGATAATAGGGAAGTAATACTACAAACAAAAAAACTTAGTAAGTAAACTTTTATCTCCACTCAATTCTAAAATTCTTGATATTCTTAAAATTGAATTCAGTACCTTTCATTTTACTATGATAGATAGTGACATAATCAAAACACATAAATGGTTTGAGTTTTTTACTACTTCCAAAACGAACTCGGTTACGATTGAGTGAGTTTCGGTAGTAGTACGGGGTAATCAATTCATTTTTACCCTTAATAACTTCATAATCTTATAAATCCTTTTTATACCATATAAAAAAATATAATTATTGTTGCACATATAAAATATTATAGATAATCTTTAATGAGACTAAGTCTCATTAGCAATAACTTTACTTACCAAGGAAGTTTCACCGTCTCCTATAAAGTTTGGATCCAAAAATAAGGTAGAAACTTCCTTGGTAAGTAAATATTTATAATATAAATATTAATTATGGCAGAATTTATAGTTGTATTTAGAGAAGTACTTGAGGCTTCGTTAATTATAGGAATTCTCTATACTTTTTTAAACAAAACGAATCAACAAGATTCAATTAAACATCTTTGGAAAGGTGTGTATCTGGCTTTAATTGCTAGTGTAGTTGGTTCTGTGCTTTTTCATGTATTATTAGGTGGATTTACTGGACAAGCGGAAAAATTATTTGAAGGTATTGTAATGATTATAGCTGCAGCTGTTCTGGGGACTATGATTATATGGATGGCTAAAAATAAAAATATAGCAGCAGAATTAGAGGAAAAAGCAGAATTAGCTATATCCTCAGAACAAATGAGTTATGGGATCCTTGGTTTGGCCTTTATTGCAGTATTTAGAGAAGGAATTGAAACTATATTATTTATTTATGGAATTATGATAAAACAAGGTGGGGTTTCAATTGCAGCATCTCTATTAGGAGGATTTTTAGCTATAAGTATCGGTTATGTTATTTTTGTTCAAGGTAAAAATGTACCATTAAAAACTTTTTTTAATGTTAGTTCAATTTTACTCATCTTGGTTGCTTCTGGTATGCTCGCTTATGGTGTGCATGAGCTTGAATCAGCAGGCATTATAACTGATTATGGAAGAATATGGGATATAAATCCACCAAAGAATCTTGATGGATCATATCCATTATTTCATGATAAAGGATATATAGGTGGATTATTGAAAGGTTTATTTGGTTATAATGGTGATCCAAGTTTAATTGAATTATTAGCTTGGATAACTGTTTCTAGTGGACTTTTTATAAGTTGGAAAAGAATTTCATCTCAAAGTTAATTATTTATAAAAAATTATAAGATAAAATAATGTATAGATTATCAATACTTCTTATAGGCATAATTCAATTAATGAACGCTGATGTATTTTTAGGTAAAGTAGTTGATTCATCAACTGGAATGCCTATTGTAGAAGCAAATATAAAATTAAAACATAAAAATAATGAAGGCACCGTAACAGACCCTAACGGTGTATTTACTTTTTCTGGAAACAATGGTGATAGTGCATTAATCGAAATTACGGCAATTGGCTATACGGGATTAGAAAAGATGGTTTTCTTATCAGAACCACGCGCTATGATTATTAAGCTTGAACAAAGTGCAATAAAACTTTCTCCCATTAATGTGCTAGCTGATAGATCTAGGATATCTGGAGTTGGTCAAAATTTTTATAGAATTCCTGGGTCACTATCAATAGTATCTAAGACTGAGGTCATGGAGTTTCGTGACACAGATATAAATAAAGTTATTTCGCAAGTTCCTGGAGTTTATTTACAGGAGGAAGATGGGTATGGTTTAAGGCCTAATATAGGCATGAGAGGTAGCGGACTAGAAAGATCCTCAAAAATAAATATGATGGAAGATGGAGTATTAATTTCTCCCGCACCATATTCTTCTCCAGCTGCTTATTATTCACCGACAGCGGGTAGAATAGAATCTTTTGAGATTAGAAAGGGTTCTTCTCAAGTTAAATATGGGCCTCATTCCACAGGAGGGGCGATCAATTATATATCTGCATCTATTCCTAAAGAACTTGATTTTAATGGATTATTATCCTTAGGTGAATATGGTTCTCAAGTTGCAAAATTTAAATCTGGTATGTCTTCCAAAAATTTTGGGATAATGTTTCAGACGCATAATGAAAAAGCAGGAGGGTTTAAAGAATTACAGGGAGGAGGTAACACAGGATACGATAAAAATGATTTATTGTTTAAAGTAAGAATTAATACAAGTTCTGATTTAGCTCTACTACAATTAAAATTGAGCAGTACAGATGAAATTAGCAATGAGACTTATTTAGGCTTAACCAGGGATGATTTTGATCAAAATCCTTTTATGAGATACAGAGCTTCTCAGAAAGATAAAATGGATGCTGATCACGAGCAAATTTCCTTAACGGCAATCTTAAAACCATTTGAGAACTTAGATATTACTTCAACATTGTATGATAATCATTTTCATAGGAATTGGTATAAATTGAATAAAGTTAATGGATATGGGATAGGATCTATTTTAAGTAATGATACCGGTACAGATTCAACTTATCAATTACTATCGGCTAATAATAGCATTGATGATGTTTATGATATTAAGGCAAATAATAGAATATATGTATCGAGTGGCCTCCAATCTGTCTTAAGATCAAATTTTAAATTTTTTGGTAAACAAAATGATTTAATGTTTGGACTTAGGATTCATTCTGATGCAATGAATAGATTTCAAAAATCAGATAAGTATAAAATGAATAATGGTAATTTAATTATGACTACTGAGGGTGTCTGGGGTGAGGGAAGTAAAAATAATCGACTATACAGTGCAAAAGCTAATTCATTGTTTATAGAAAATGAATTAACATTAAATAGAACAATTATAACTGTTGGTTCTCGAATGGAATCAATACATCTTGAAAGAAAAGATTGGGGTTCAGATGTAAATCGTGATTCAACTCCTTCTTCAATAAAAAAAGATAAATTAGAAATATTTATTCCTGGAATCGGTTTATCATATCAGTTATTCCAAGGGGTTCAGTTTTTCACTGGTATGCATAAAGGTTTTTCACCACCTGGGCCTGGTTTTGATGAGGAAGATGAGGTGTTACCTGAAGAAAGTAATAATTTTGAATTAGGATTGCGTTTTAATCAAGGATTTCACAATGCTGAATTAGTCACATTTTATAATGATTACAAAAATTTACTTGGGGAGGACACTGAAGCTTCAGGGTCTGGGACATATGCACAATTTAACGGTGGAAAAGTCCTGATAAATGGTATTGAATTTTCATATAGCAATCTTATTAAGATTAATAAATTATTATTTCCTTTTTCTTTTTCCCATACCTACACGATAGCAAAATTCAACAATAATTTTGATAGTGACTTTGATCCATGGGGGAATGTTTCTATCGATGATGAATTACCTTATATTCCACGTAATATGCTTCACGCAAGGATTGGAATAGGAATGGGAAAAAGTCAAACTTACTTGAGATTTAAGCATATTGGTAAAACGAGAACTGTTGCTGGAAAAGATAAATTGTCAGAAATCAATAGTGCTGATGCGATAAATACAGTTGATTTTGTTTCAAAATGTAAAATTAATAAATATATAATTGTTGAAATAAAGTTTTATAATGTAACAAATTCCAAATCTTCCATTGCAAATAGACCTGCAGGTTTAAGACCGAATATGCCTCGCCAGTTAATAACGTCAATTAGTTTTGATTTTTAATATTATTTTAATACAAAACTAATCTGTTATGAAAATAATGTAATGTGTCGAAATATTTATTTATTTTTTATCATTTTCATTATTTTTAATTGTACAAGCCGCAATAATCAAGATCTTAACCTCATATATAATAATTCATTAATTATAGAGGGAGAATCTCATATTAAAAATATATCTCAATTAACATTTTCTGGTGAAAATGCCGAAGCCTATTTTAGTCCAGATGGAAAAAAATTAATTTATCAGAGTCATGATGGAGATAGTCTATGTGATCAGATTTACATAATGGATATTGAAACGGGCAATACTGATCCTGTTTCCAATGGTCAAGGAGTAACAACTTGTAGCTTTTATCAATACCCTGATACGAACAAAATAATTTATTCTTCTACCTATCAAGATGATTCAGCATGCCCTCCAAAACCAGATTATAGTATGGGATACGTATGGAAGTTATACCCTGGTTATGATATTTTTTCAGCTAATGTGAATGGATCGAATCCTGTACGTCTAACATCGTCACCTACATATGATGCGGAAGCAACATATTCTTTTGATGGAAAGAAAATAATCTATACTTCATTAAAAAGTGGAGATCTAGAATTGTGGACTATGAATCCAGATGGGACTAATAAAGAACAATTAACTGATAAATTAGGATATGATGGAGGAGCTTTTTATAGTCACGATGGATCAAAGATTATTTGGAGAGCTTATTATCCTAAAACAGAAAAAGAGATATCTGATTATAAATATTTGTTATCTGATAATTCAATAGGCCCCATGGCTTTACAATTATGGGTGATGAATGCGGATGGTTCAAATAAGAAACAAATCACGAATAATGGCTCTGCAAATTTTGGACCATTTTTTTTCCCTAAAGATAATAAAATTATTTTTTCATCAAACATGCATGACCTAAAAAGACGTGATTTTGATTTATACTCAGTTAATATAGATGGAAGCGGTTTAGAAAGAATAACTTATTTTGACGGGTTTGATGGTTTTCCCATGTTTAGTCCGAATGGGAAGTATCTTGTCTTTGCTTCTAATCGCAATCAAAAGGACAGAGGAGACACAAATCTATTTATATGTGAATGGAAGTAATATTAGGTTAAATCTCTCCGAGGAGAGATCGACGATAAATTTCTTGACATTTTGCTAATTACTATAGTACGTTCACCGAGGAGACATAGTTCTTTAAACTTTTTTAACTAAAATAAAGGAGGAATCCATGGCTGAAACAGTAAGAGCATGTGGAGTAAAAAAAGAAAGTGGTTACCTATATTACCTCGGTAAAGACGGAAACGTATGGCGTTCTAAAATGGCCCGCGCTGGTAAAGGTGGTGGCAATGCAGAAAAAGTAGCAGATGCAGGTGTTAGCCGTGAATCTGGCTATCTTTACTTCATTGATAAAAATGGTGATGTTGCACGCGCAAAAATGGCCCGGGGTCGTAAATAGATTCTTGACCAGATTTTGAGAAAAAGCCTCAAAGTTTTTTTGGGGCTTTTTTTTACTGATTTTTTAATTTGCGATTAAACTTATATAAATTATATCAAAAAAAAACTTCATGATCATTTCTTAATGTGATAAATTTTGCAATCATGTTGCGCATAACAATTTTGTCCCTAATATTATTTTTCTCTAGTTGCACTGCATTGCGACCAAAACTATTTTCTCGAGATCGTGATATTAGAGATATAATTACTTCTATTCCCGCAGAAGTAAAAAAACTACCCGTAGGAAACAGAAAACAACAACCTGTCAAATCGGATCCGACATTACTAGATGGTTTTATCAAGCCTCTTCCTAATGGTTGGGTACTTGCAAGAGAACCAATATCAAATTGGAATTCAAGTTTATCTGCAGTGATGGGTTATTTCCCTGATTCACTATCCGTTGCAGAGTTTTGGGATGATCCATTAGCTTTAAAATCGGGTTTCCGAATTCCTGTTAGGCGAGCAAAAATGATGTATGAGTATACCACTCGTTTAACAATTGAAAGAATTGAACTTCGTTTTATTAATATTGATTTTATTTATAGTATAACAAACATTGAAGCCTCACACTATAAACTTGAAAGTGTTCATAAAACTGTTGAACTTAAAGATATTGGCTTTCCTCAAGTAACCACGGAAGATGTTTTGCAACATAAAATTATGATGACATATGGTCCTCCAAATGAATTTGATGGAACTTGGCATCGCTATCTAGATGATCTAACAGAAATGAATGTGCGTATTTTGGATGATTGGAATTTGGCAATTAATCTACGTGGATTAGTAGTTGAGCAGGACCTTCGAAATGCTATTGAGCACGTATATTCTGAGCAAGGTATCGAATATAAGAAGATGCAACTCATGGAGAGTTTCGACCTCTAAATTATTTAATCGACCCATATAATCATGAGGTCGACCCATTATGTTATATAAACAATTTTTTATCTTAATATTTGCATCATTTATATGGGCTAATAACCTACCTATCGTTTCTTCAATTGAATTTAAAGGCCATAAAATTACCAAGGATTATATTATTAAAAGAGAAATCCAACATCCACTTGATATACCATTAGATAGTTCTTTAGCAGATCAAGATAAGGATCGTTTATTGAATTTGGGAATTTTTGCAGACGTATCCTGGAGGATGGTTCCTTTAGCAGATTTAACTGTAATCTTGCAATATAATCTTATTGAGTCTTCACTACGGATTCTTCCTGCTGCTAGCCCAACCTATGAAGAAGAATATGGATGGTCATTTGGAGGAATGTTTATGATAAGAAATTTTCGAGGAAAAAATGAGAATCTTACATTTGCAGGATCTACAGGTGCTCGCAGATCCTATTTTTTATCATTTAATAATCCATGGATTATGGGTGATCACGTTTCATTACGCTTTATGACAGGTAAGAGCAATACTATGCATCCATTTCTAGATTATGAACAGAATACATTAACATCTGAAATTATTTTTGGTCGATATTTTGGTTACAAACATAAGGCTAGTATCGGTTTTGAATTAGAGAGGAAAACGTTTACTAGTAAAATAGACACATTGGAATATATATCTATTAATCCCCTAGGAAGTTATTCGTATGATACTAGAGATGTGTATCGAGATCCAAGTAAGGGTTTACTAATTACCCAAGGGTTTTTTAGCATTCTTGATCTGGAAAAGGATATGAATAACCTCTGGTGGGTACAGTCATATAGTATATACCATACAATTAATAATTCTATTAAAAAATTGACTGCTGCATTTAACATGTCCTTTTTGACAACATTTGGAGATATAGATGAAGTTTTTGTTTCATGGTTAGGTGGCGCAGAAAATGTTCGTGGTTGGTCAATTCCCAATCATTCTATTCATTCAAATCTTGATAATAAATTCCGATTTGGAAACCATTCAGCAGTTTTTTCTGCTGAATTAAGACAAACAATAATTCCTACACAAGTATTTGCAACAGAACTTATGGATTGGAAACAGGAGTATGGGTTGACACTGGTAGGTTTTTTTGATTTAGGATATACTTCCAGAAAGAAAGAAGATCTATTTAGTCATTTGCCTATGATTGGTATAGGTTTTGGATTTCGAGTCCCATTTCCTATGGCTGGTACAGTTGGTCTAGATTATGGTTGGGGATACAGAAATGGGAGTTTTATTGATCAAGCATTGCATTTAGTAGTAGGTCAAAAGTTTTAATCTATTTTCTTTTCTTAAAAATAAGCGTTTTATCAAAGCGATTTTCAGTACCATTCCTTATTCTACTAATATTGCTACGATGGGTATAAATAACGAACCAAGGGACAAGTAAGCTAAAAATAACCAAAGATAGATTTGGGGTAATAATTCCTAGACCCGGAAGAATAAGTATGATGATTGGAAGTGAAATAGCTGCAAAAATTGATCCAAGAGATACATAACCTGTAGTAACAACAACAGAAATAGCAACTATTAGGCATAATGGGAATACGACAGGAAATAAAGCAAGCAATACGCCAATCAATGAGCCTACTCCTTTTCCCCCTTTAAATCCCGCAAAAATAGGATAAGTATGTCCGAACACAGCAGAAAAACCACATAATATTTGTATAAATCCTATATCAGGTATTGATATAGATTGAAATATTTTTGTAGCATATATTGCCGTTGGTAACCATGCTTTAAATATATCTAAGAATAACACGATAAGAGCATATTTCCATCCTAAAATACGATAGACATTTGTTGCGCCAGCATTTCCACTTCCATGTTCTCTAATATCAATATTTTTTGCAACCCTACTAACAATAATACTTGTAGGAATTGAACCTGTTAAATAACTAAGAATTAATAGTGTAATAAACTCCATAGGTGATTACTTATCTATTAAGAAAACTATACAAATGAATAAATATTTAATGAACCTATGAGCCTATAGGGCTTCTTTTAGGAGCTAGTAACCCACCTGATATCACTGCCTTTAGGCCTTCTTCAACAGTCATCTCGGCATCAATAGCATCTTTTTGTGGTATAATGATAAATACACCAGACGTTGGGTTTGGAGTAGTTGGAACAAAAACATGATAATATCTCACTCCAGATTTATCAACGCTTTCACCAGTGACAAAACTAATAGTCCATAATTCTGCGCGTGGATATTGTATATAAATTACTCGCTGGTAATTGTCTGTTTTTACTGCTCCAGAAAAGGCGTTAGTAATTTGTTTGATTGTACTATAAATATTTTTAACTAAAGGTATAGATGATATCAATTTTTCTGCCCAAGAAAATAATCTTCGTCCCAACACATTTGTAACAAAGATGCCAAGTGCAAATATAATTAGAATTGTAAGAACCAATCCTAATCCCGGTATTTCTAACTGAACTCTTTCTAGAAAAGGGGCAGTTAATTGATTAAGAAAAACAATAATTATTTTAATTATATAAAAAGTTAGTGCAATTGGCACTATTGCAAATATGCCAGCGAATGTAATTCGTTTAAAAAATGCCCACATAATTATTATGCATTGAATCTAACTATAAGGCACCTTCTAATTCTAATAGAAAACGTTTTGTTTGCAATCCACCACCATATCCACCAATACTGCCATCATTTGCTATAACGCGATGACATGGTATTATAATTGGTAAAGGATTATTAGCATTAGCATTTCCGACAGCTCTTGATGCATTTGGATTTCCTGTTTTAATTGCAATAGATTTGTATGAAGATGTTTCTCCATATGGAATTTCCACTACTTTTGTTAATGCTGTTCTATAAAATGATGATAATTGTATATCAATATCTAATGCGAATTCCTTTCTTGATAAATCAAAATATTCATGTATTTGATTAGAAACTTTTTTTAATTCAAAATTATTTTGCACTATTTTTTCATGAGGAAAATTATTTTGTAAATTTGTTTCAAATGGATAATTATTTGCAAACAAAATCCTCCGAACACCTTTATTTGATTTCACTACACATAGTTTTCCAATAGGTGAAGATATTATACTATAGTTCAACATAGACAATTATATAAATAAATAAAAAAAGAAGGTTGGAAATAGGAGAGAATTATTGGGTTTTCGTGTGCAATCGCAGTACTAATGGACAAGCAATAAAAATACTAGAATATGTTCCCACAACTACGCCAACCATCATGGCGAAAGCAAAAAGATTGATTACCTCTCCACCAAACAACCAAAGTATAAGAACTACAATAAAAGTTGTAATAGAAGTGACTATTGTTCTACTTAAAGAGTCATTAATACTTTTATCAATTACTTCTGAATATGTTAATCTCTTCATTGATTTAATGTTTTCTCTTATACGATCAAAAATTACGATAGTATCATTCAGTGAATATCCAACAATGGTAAGAAATGCAGCTATGATTGGCAGAGAAATTTCATAACCCATAATAGAAAAAATCCCTAAAGTGACAAACACGTCATGAGCAAGTGCTGCAATTGCGCCTAATGCAAAGTTGAACTCAAAACGAATCGATATATAGAATAGAATTAGTGCTAATGCAGACACAATAGCTAAGACAGCTTTATTACTTAATTCCGCTCCAATTTTTGGACCTACTTTTTCAATTGATAAAATAAAATCAGAATCAGATTCTGACGCTTTCCCTGAAAAAGAATTTCTTAAATGTGAAATTATTTTTTGTGCAACATTATCCAGTTCTTGATCCATATGTGGAATACGTACGGAAATATCCTGTGGACTACCAAAAAGCTTAATTTCAGCTTTACTAAAATCAAAAGACTCTCCATCAATATTAACATTACTCATCACAGACCTAAATTCATTAATATCAACCGGTTCTTTAAAATGAACAGCTAAATGAGTCCCTCCTTTAAAATCAATACTTAATAAAGGTCCACCAGCTCGTATTAGAGAGACAATTCCTAAGATGATTACAGCGCCTGATAAAATAGCTCCCAATTTGTATTGGGACATAAATTGAATATTAGTGTCTTTTATTATTCTCATATACTTAGTTTTTTCAAGCCTTTCCGATCAACAAATGAATTGAAAATAGTACGTGTAACAAAAATTGCAGTAAACATCGAAATAACAATTCCCCAAAACAAAACAGTAGCAAATCCTCTTATAGGTCCTGTGCCGAACTGATATAGAACAAGAGCGGCAATTAGAGTTGTAACATTAGCATCTATAATTGTAGTCAAGGCACGATTATAGCCACCATCTACGGCAGAACGTATTGATTTTCCTTTTCTAAGTTCTTCTCGAATTCTTTCAAAAATAATCACATTAGCATCAATTGACATTCCAACAGTTAATATTAGAGCAGCAATTCCTGGCAGTGTAAGTGTTGCCCCTAATGATGCTAGAACTGATAATACAAGTAATATATTCCATATTAATGCAAAATTCGCTATTGAACCTGATAATTTGTAATAAACGAACATAAAAACAATGATTAACCCTAAGCCAAGCAATACTGAGTATGTCCCTCTTTTTACAGAATCTGCGCCAAGTGATGGGCCAATAATTCTTTCTTCTATAAAATTAACAGGGGCTGGTAATGCTCCAGCTCTAAGTACTATGGCAATATCCTTTGCTTCATCCATACCAGCAAACCCTTCAATCATCGTACTGCCATCACTTATTTTTGTTCGGATCGATGGCGCCATATGAACCTTTTTATCTAAGACTATTGCTATTTGTCGTCCAATATTTGCTCCGGTTATTCTTGACCAGGTTCTTGCTCCTTCACTATTCATATCTAGTAAAACAATAGGTTGTCCCACGGCGCTAGTCCCTTGTCCTCCAATAGTTGCATTCGCCTCTTCAATGACACCACCAGTTAAATCTGCATCTTTTTCCAGATAATACATATAAACTAGTTTTTCATCAATGCCCTCATTATTAGAAAAATTTTCTGCGTCAGGGGCAAAGAGAAATTGACCATTTCCTAGAGCAAGCTTATCCTGTATTTCTTGTTTATTTATAATCTTTTTGACGGTATATAGATTTTTCTCGGGCACAGCAATATTGTTACCAAGAGCTCTTAGTAAAGAAGAAAAAGGTCGTTCTTGAAATATATTTTGATCCACTACAACTGAAGTATCGCTACTATCTGTTGACGTTTCTGTATCTTCACCAAAAAGTTCACTAATTGACACTGTTTTATCATCGCTTACACCGAGCTGATTATCATTTTCGGTTTCATAATCTTCATTAATTGATGCTACTAATGTTTCTAGTTGTTCATTATCTTTTACAAGATTATCAATCTGTGATAATATAGCATTCGTAACTTCAGGAGACTTTACTAAACAAAATTCCAATTGAGCGGTGCTTTGTAATAAAGCACGAGCTCGATCAGCATCTTGTATACCTGCTAATTCAACAATAATTCTTCTATTTCCTTGTTTTTGAATAGTTGGCTCAGATACCCCAAACTGATCAACACGGTTTTGAAGTATTTCTAATACACGATTGATTGCATCATCTGCCTGTTCTTTTAAACTAGCTACTATATCATCAGGCTTTGCACCATAGTCTACATCATAATATCGCGGTAATCGAAGTCCATTACTTGAGACACTATTAGCAAATACAGTAAAGAAATCTTGCTGTGTATTCTCTTTCAGGCTATTTCGAATCTCAGATATTGTACGCTCAAATTTTGTGTCTTTATTAATTGCTAATGTTGATACGAGAGTCGGAAGATCAACTTCGAGCACAATATATATACCCCCCCTAAGATCCAATCCTTGTTTGATGATCTCATTTTCCAAGGTTTCAAGAGTACCTATTTCCCGCATTTCTTCCATATCATCAGATGATAACATCTGATATTTAACAGAAGGCCATAGAGTTAAAAGCGCCCACCCGAGGACTACTCCAATTATAATATATCTTGGTGTAAGGTTTTTTGACATAATTATTTCTTTTCTATGCTAACAAAAAAGCCTGCGAATATACCGAGCATAAGATAGACGTGCCAAATTTTATTTATTCAATTGATTTATTTTAAAATATTTAATTCTTGCCCAACTTCAATAAATATCGATATAGCTTTTGAAAGTTGATCCATTTCCATTGCTGCAGATATTTGCACTCGTATTCTCGCCTGATCTTTCGGTACTACCGGGTAAAAAAAACCAACCACATATATACCCTTATTTAACAATAATTCAGCCGTTCTTTGAGCTAGGATAGCGTCATGTATCATAATAGGAATGATTGGATGAGTACCCATTTTAATTTTAAACCCAGCATCTGTCATTTCTTTTCTGAAATAATTAGTATTTTTTTCTAGCTTATCTCTTAAATCAGTGGATGAAGAAATAATATCAAAAGCTTTTATACCTGCAGCGACTATTGATGGCGCGAGTGTATTAGAAAAAAGATATGGACGTGATCGTTGTCTTAATAGATCAATAATTTCTTGTTTTCCAGTTGTAAAGCCACCTGATGCACCACCTAATGCTTTACCAAACGTTGAGGTCCAAATATCTACTTTATCCATAACTCCACAATACTCAGCAGATCCGCGACCAGTCTTTCCAATAAACCCTGTAGCATGGGAGTCATCAACCATAACCATAGCATTGTATTCTTGAGCTAATTCAGTTATTTTATTTATTTTTGCAATATGTCCATCCATAGAGAAAACACCATCTGTTGCGATCATTATATTACGAAATTTATCTCTTTCGCTAAGTTTTAATTCTAGATCATCTATATCATTATTTTTAAAACGATATCGTTTTGCTTTGCTTAGTCTGATACCATCAATTATTGAGGCATGATTTAACTCATCAGAAATGATTGCATCATCTGGCCCCAATAACGTTTCAAAAAGGCCACCATTTGCATCAAAACATGACGTATAAAGAATCGAATCATCTGTTCCAAAAAACTTAGATATTTTTTTTTCTAATTTTTTATGAATATGTTGTGTTCCACAGATGAAGCGAACAGAAGACATTCCAAAACCATATTTTTCTAAGGCATTTTTGGCCGCTTCTTTTATTTCTTTATTATTGGACAATCCTAAGTAGTTATTCGAACAAAAGTTTAAAGCATCACCGTTCTCCTCAGTATTTATTATTACACCTTGTGGCGTAGTTATAGTGCGCTCATTCTTATATAATCCTTCAGCTTTTATTTTAGCTAAATCTTCAACAAATATATTTTGCTCTTTAATCAAATCAGCTCCATTCTAAAATTACCTTGCCACATTTACCACTTTCAGCTATTTCAAAAGCTGATTGAAAATCATCAGGTTTGAATTTATGTGTTATTATTGGAGATATATCGAGGCCACCTCGTATTAATTGATTCATCTTGTACCAAGATTCAAACATTTCTCTACCATAAATTCCTTTTATATTTAGACCTTTAAAAATTATTTCATCCCATTTGACTAATGTATCATTTGGAAGTATACCTAGTAGTGCGATTTTGCCACCATGATACATTGTACGTATCATATCTTGTAATGCATTAGGATTACCTGACATTTCAAGTCCAATATCAAAACCGTTAGAAATCCTTAATTCTTCAAAGCAATCTTCAATACTTTCTTTACTTATATTTACTGTTTTATCAGCACCCATCTTTTCTGCGAGTTTTAATCTGAAAATATTATTATCACTCACGACCACGTTTCTTGCACCCAAAACTTTACATATTGAAGTAGCCATACATCCGATAGGCCCTGCACCAGTTATTAAGACATCCTCAGCAACCATTGAATAACTTAGAGCGCAATGAACTGCATTCCCTAGCGGATCAAAACATGATGCTATATCTATATTTATATCTTTATGCACTGGCCAAATATTACTTTCTGGTAAAGATAAATATTCAGCAAATGCTCCGTCACGATCAATTCCAATTCCAATAGTTTTATGACATAAATGTCGCATACCAGCACGACAGTTTCGACAATATCCACATGTTATATGCCCCTCTCCAGAAACTATATCTCCTTTTTTATAGTGAGTTACGCCATTACCAATTTTTTCTACTATTCCCATGAATTCATGGCCAATGATTATAGGTGTATTAATATTATTTTGAGCCCATTTATCCCATTGGTAAATATGAACATCTGTTCCGCAAATTGCAGTTTTTTGAACTTTGATCAATATATCATTTGCGCCTAATTCAGGAATTGGCATTTCTTCTATGGAAAGGCCATATTTTGGATATTTTTTCACTAATGCTTTCATATTAACTTATAATTTGATCATAATTCTTTTTATTTAAATGTATTAAAAGTTTAATAATATATCTAGCAACCTACTTGTTAAACCTTTATTACGAAATTAAATTACTCTTGTTTTGTAGGTATATAAATATATTCCTTAATTATAATAATGACCAAAATAATTGCTTTAACAAATCAAAAAGGTGGTGTTGGTAAAACGACTTCTTCTGTAAATATTGCTGCAAGCCTTGCTGTTAGTGAGTTCAATACATTACTTCTTGACATGGATCCTCAAGCAAATGCTTCTACAGGTATCAGTGAAATAATAAAAAAAGATTCTGGATATACCGTTTACGATACCTTGGTAAATCAAATCTCAATTAAAGATATTATTACAAAAACTTCATTTGAATATTTAGATATAATTTTATCAACAAATGACCTTGTTGGAGCTGAAATTGAATTAGTTAGTGTGATAGCTAGAGAATTAGAGCTTAAAAAAGCATTAAAAACAATTAAAAAAAAATATGATTACATAATAATAGATTGTCCCCCATCTCTTGGTCTATTAACATTAAATTGTTTAACTGCTGCAGATGAGTTAATTATCCCAATCCAAGCAGAGTACTATGCATTAGAAGGATTAGGTCAACTATTAAATACTATTCGATTAGTTCAACAACATTTAAATAAGAAATTAAATATTGCAGGGGTTTTAATAACGATGTTTGATGGAAGATTAAATCTATCCAAACAAGTTTTAGATGAAGTTAAGAGCTATTTTGGTGATAAGTTATTTGAAACAGTCATTCATCGGAATGTTCGACTTGGTGAAGCTCCTAGCTATGGAAAGCCAGCTTTATTATATGATGCGAATTCAGTTGGGACGCAAGATTATATGCAATTAATTGAGGAGATAATTGATAATGGCCACTAAGCGCTTAGGCAGGGGATTAGAAGCATTAATACACGGGCCATCTGATAGCCCTCCAATAAAACCTGGAGTAATGGAAATTCCGCTTAAAGATATATTTGCCAATCCGTTACAGCCTAGAAAAGATGGATTAGATGAGAAAAGCCTTCAAGGTTTAGTCGCATCTATAAAAAGGAAAGGCGTAATTACTCCAATTACTATTAAAGAAGAAGATGGAAAATATGTATTAATTGCAGGTGAAAGACGATTAAGAGCATCTAAATTAGCAGGATTGAAAGCTATTCCAGGTTATATAGTATCTATTTCTAATGAATCCGAATTAATGGAAATCGCATTGATTGAAAATATTCAACGTGAAAATTTAAACCCTATTGATGAAGCGGAAGGATATGCAATATTGCAAAGCAAATTTAACCATTCGCAGGATAACATAGCAAAAGCAGTTGGAAAAAAACGTGTGACGATTTCAAATGCTTTACGTTTATTAAAGTTACCAAGAAATATAATAAGTAGTTTGCGTAGTCAAATAATCTCTGCGGGACATGGCCGTGCTATATTAATGATGAATACTATTACTGGAATGAACAAATTGTATAATTTGATAATCGCAAAAAAACTTAGTGTTCGAGAATCAGAAGCGATTGCAAAGGGAAAATCATCTGGTAAGATTAAAATTGCTTCTAAAAAATCAAAGAAAACCAGTTCTCCCTTAAAGATGGTAGAAGATGAATTAATCACAATATTAGGTACTAAGGTAGAAATTCATTATTTAAAAAATGGTGGAGATATTGAAATTCATTTTTTTTCTGATGATGACTTTGATAGAATTTTAGATTTGTTACGATCCATTGGATAATAGATAGATGAAACCTTCCAATTATACTGTTTTAATAATTCCAGATAATGAGTCTGAAGGGAAAAGCTTTTCTTTTAATAGGAGTTGGCTATTTCTAATTATAGTAATTACAATTTCACTTTTTAGTATAATTATTTTTGCAGGGTATTTCTTTATTCCAAAATCAATTGAGTATCAAAAAATGAAAGAGGAATATAATAAATTGGCAATGGAGCGAGTAAAAGTCATGGAGCTTTTCCATGATTTACAACGCCTACAGCAAATGGATGAGTTATTGAGAAAGAATCTTGGATCAGAAGTTGATTTATCTTCTTTTGAAAATGGATTAGATAGCTTAAGTGAAGCTTCAACAATAAATAATCATAATAATCAATATTCGACAAATCAAATAAGCAATATTCCAACAAAAGCACCCATTGATGGCTATATAACTCAGAGGATGATCATTCGACCACATATTTGGAAAAGTAATCATTATGGTATAGATATTTCTGTTAAAGAGGGAGCTCCAGTTGTTGCATCAGCTTCAGGAGTAGTTATCTTTTCCGGTTGGTCAACTGATTTAGGTAATATGGTAATTATATATCATGGAAATGATTATTTTACATTTTATGGCCATAATCAAGTAAATCTTGTAGATAAAAGAGATATAGTGAATCGAGGGGATGTTATTTCTCTTGCAGGAAATACTGGTATTTCTTCTGGGCCACATTTACATTTCGAAGTTTGGGAAGGATCGAACCCTCTGGATCCCTTGAATTTCTTCCCTGAGTATAATGAGAAAAATTTAAGTGTAGAATAATATGGCTAAAATAGATTTTAATAATATTCAAACAATGATTGGTGCTGGAGCTGTTGTGAATGGACCAATTACCTTAAAGGGTGGAATCATTATTTATGGTAAAGTATATGGTGATATACAAACGGATGGTCCTCTGCGAATTACTGTTTCTGGCCAGGTTTTTGGCAATGTTCAAGCAATCGATGCTCATATTGGAGGTAGCATCAAAGGAGATATCACAGTAACAAATAAAATTGTTTTGGGTAGTAAATCTGAAATAACTGGTGATTTAATTTACCGTAGTCTAATAATAGAAGATGGAGCTCAATTTGAAGGGTCATGTAGCGTTATTGGCAATAAAGAGAATGTTGGAGATTCTTCTGTAAAGAAAGATTTAAAGTCCAGATTTACAATAGCTTCCTCTCCATCTGATCCAAATGCCTGAATCAAAAGAAAGTTCTAATAAAAATTTCTTTTATTATTTACAAAGATATCTATTACAATCGGCCCCAGCCGCATCTGCGTCTTATACATTAATAGGTGGTGTGATTATTTTTTGTATGATTGGCTTTTATCTTGACAATCAAAATGACACAATGCCTTGGTTTACCTTGTTAGGACTTATTATTGGATTAGTGATAGGATTTTATGCAATAGCAAAAACATTGTGGGCAAAATAATTGATAAAATTAGTTATTTATATTAGTATGATATGTTTTGGAACCTGGGGATTATTAAGCTCAGTTTTTCCTGAAATTAGTACTGAGATTTTTTTAGGGATGATTTTTCCATGGGTGATCTTTTCATTTTCTGTATTAATAACTCAATTTATCCACATAAAATTTTCTTTAAATCTCACAAAATATTTTAGTATTGCTATAATTATGAAAATGATCCTTTATGGAATTATAATAGTAGCTGTTTTTACTTTTATATCTTTTAATCCCACGCCATTTATTATTAGCTTTACAAGCTATTATTTAACGCTTCATTTAACGGAAGCTTTTATTGTAAGATCATTTATAGATAATAATTAATTATATTTAAAAAATTATATGTTAGGTAGTTCTGGTGGAAATGAAGCACAAAGTGTGATGGAACAAGTTGGTGATAACATTATTCACCATGTTTCTAATTCAGATATTCATCACCCTATTTTTCACTTACCACATTTATTTAATATAGATATGTCTGTAACTAAACATGTATTAATGCTATGGATGGTAGCTTTTTCTGTTTGTTTGTTTGTTATTTTACCTGTTCAACAATTTATTAAGCAGAAAAAATTGATTCCTGTTGGTTTGATGAATTTATTAGAATTTATTGTAACGTTTGTACGCGATACAATTGTTAAGCCAAATGTTGGACAAAAATGGGTTAATAATTGGGCTCCACTTATCCTAACTTTCCTATTTTTTATTTTCTTTGCCAATGCAATTGGTATGTTACCTATCTTTGATTTATTAGGGGTTATCAACAGGTTTGTTTTAGATGTACCTGTGGATGATAATCATAATTTTATAAATGGATTACTTCATGGAGGGTCCACCGCCACAGGAAATTTTAATGTAACTGCAGCTTTAGCAATAATAACTTTTTTTTCTATAATTATTGCTGGAGTTCGCGCCCATGGATTTATTGAACACTGGAAGAATCTTGTTCCACATGGACTTCCAGGTTTTGTATATGTTATTCTTATTCCTATTGAGATTATAGGAATGTTAGTAAAGCCTTTCGCTCTTACTATGCGATTGGCTGCTAATATGACTGGAGGCCATATAGCGCTATTAGCGATTTTATCATTTATGGCTATTTTTGCTGATATGTTTCATAGTGTGTTTGCTGGTGTTGGTGTTGCCATTATTTCTGTTCCTATGGCTGCAGCAATTTCCGGTTTAGAAATAATTGTTGTAATTGTACAAGCGTATGTTTTTACGCTACTATCGGCTGTGTTTATTGGCATGGCCATTAATGTTCATCATTAACTAAAATGAAAGAGAGGTAAAATAATGGAAGTTCTTCATTATTTTGGGGCCGCAATTGGTCTAGGTATAATTGTTGTAGGCGCTGGTCTAGGAATTGGTCGTTTTGCAGCAGCAGCAGCAGATGGAATTGCTAGACAACCAGAGGCGGCAGATAAAATTACTGCTGCAGTAAATTTACCTTTATTCTTACTTGAAGGTGTTGCTATTCTAGCTGAAGTATTCATTCTGCTAATTGTTTTAATGAAATAATTAGATAGTCATAATTAATAGTAAAGGAGCTTATTATGGACAATCCACTAGTACAATTGGATCCAGGGTTATTTGTCTGGACTATTATTACTTTTTTAATACTTCTTGGATTGCTGTCAAAGTTCGCTTGGAAACCATTATTACATGCATTAGAAAAAAGGGAGAATGAAATTGCACAATCCCTTGAAGATGCAGAGAAGGCTCGAAAAGAACTTGATCGACTTACATCTGAAGGGAATGAAATAATTGCAAAAGCTAGATCTGAAGCCCAAGCTATTGTTGGTGAAGGAAAAAAAGCTGCTGATCAATTAAAAGAAAGTACTTTACTTAAAGCAAAAGAAACGGCGGCAGCAAATTTGGATGATGCTAAAGAGCAGATTAAGATGGAAAAGGAAAAAGCAATTACTGAAATAAAGGGAGAAGTAGTTGGGTTATCATTGTCTATAGCTGAGAAATTGGTTAAAAAGAATCTCAATGAAGAAGATAATAAATCATTAATTAATGAATCATTAAAAAATATCAAAGGTTATGAAGCATAAGAAAAGGACTAAACATATTGCTTCTGTGGTTATGAAAATATCCAAAAAACAAAATGTAGTAAAAGATGTTCAAGAATCGATTAGTTTGATTACTCCATTATTAAAAAAAAATGCTCAATTGCGCGGTTTTCTTCAGTCAAAAAGATTCTCTGTGAATCAAAAAAGTGAATTAATTCATGCCGCTTTTAAGGACTTAGTTCATCCGATAATTCAAGAATTAATTATTATGAATGCCGACGATAATCCAATTATGTTTTTTCGTAATTTTTCATTTTACTTTAATTCTTTGGTTAAGGATGAATTAAATATTGCAACAGTTACAGCTCACACAGCAGATGAGTTATCTAATGAAGAAAAAGATAATTTTCGAACACAGATAGAAACAATTATTGGCAAAAATACTGAATTATCTACAGTAGTTGACGCTTCTCTTGTAGGAGGGTTAAAGCTAAGAATTGACAATATTTTTCTAGATGCTTCAATAAAAACAAAAATGGAAAATCTTAGGAAATATTTACTTCAATAATAATTTATTTAAGGGAAATTATGGATATTAATACAGATAATATTACGGCATTATTAAAAGAGCAAATTGCAAAGTTTGATGACGCAGTTGACGTCAGTGAAGTAGGGGAAATCATTTCAGTCGGGGATGGTGTTGCTAGAGTCTCTGGGCTGGAGAATGTGATGAGTTCAGAATTAGTTGAATTGCCTAATGATACGTTTGGAATGGCATTGAATTTAGAAGAAGACAATGTTGGCCTTGTATTATTTGGTGATAGCAGTTTAGTTAAAGAAGGTGATTTAGCAAAACGAACTGGTCGAGTTGTAGAAGTTCCAGTTGGAGAGGCAATGGTAGGACGTGTAGTTGATCCGTTAGGACTTAATTCAAAAGACTCGCTCCCTATTGAAAGAAAAGCGCTAGGTGTTATGGCTCGTCAGCCAGTTAAAAAACCACTTCAGACAGGTATTAAGCCAATAGATAGCATGGTCCCTATTGGTCGAGGGCAAAGGGAGCTGATTATTGGCGATCGTCAAACGGGAAAAACAGCAATAGCCGTAGACACCATAATTAACCAGAAATACACCCATGAGACTAATGATCCAGTTTATTGTATTTATGTAGCTATTGGGCAAAAGGCATCAACCGTAGCATCTATTGTCTCTGAACTTGAGGAAGCAGGAGCAATGGATTATACAACAGTTGTTGCTGCAAATGCATCTGATGCTGCACCGCTGCAATTTATTTCTCCTTATTCAGGTTGTGCTATGGGAGAATATTTTAGAGATAATGGCAAGCATGCGTTAATTATTTATGATGATTTATCCAAACAAGCTGTAGCGTATCGTCAAATGTCCCTAGTCTTGCGTAGGCCTCCTGGTCGTGAGGCTTATCCTGGAGATGTTTTCTATCTTCATAGTAGGTTGCTTGAACGTGCTTCAAAATTATCTGAAGAACTTGGAGGAGGTTCTCTTACAGCGCTTCCAATTATTGAAACACAAGAAGGAGATGTTGCTGCATATATTCCTACTAATGTTATATCTATTACAGATGGACAGATTTACCTTGAAACTAATTTATTTAATTCAGGTGTCCGTCCAGCAATTGATGTAGGTTTATCTGTATCACGTGTTGGCGGTAATGCTCAAGTAAAAGCAATGAAAAGTATTGCTGGAACGCTAAGGTTAGATCTGGCACAATTTAGAGAGCTTGAAGCATTTGCAAAATTTGGATCTGATTTGGACAAAAGCACTCTTGCTCAGTTGACGCGTGGTGAACGTATGGTGGAGATATTAAAACAGAAGCAGTATTCACCTATGAATATTGATAAGCAAATAGCAATTATATTTGCAGGAACAAAAGGTCATTTAGATGATATTCCTTTAGATAAAGTTTCTGAATTTGAATCTGCTTTATTTGATTATTTAGATGCCAATAACTCTATAGAATTAGAAACATTAAGAACTGAAGGAGTCATGTCAGAAGAGGTGTCTGATATTTTGGATAAATCAATTAGTCAATTTAAAGATGGTTTTATAGCTTAATATTAAAATGGCAAATCTAAAGGATATACGAGATCGAATTAAATCTGTAAAAAGTATCCAAAAGGTTACTAAAGCAATGAAGATGGTTGCTGCTGCTAAAATGCGTAAAGCTCAGGAAAGAATGGAACAAGCTCGACCTTATACATATCGTTTAGTAAATGTCATTCATCATTTATTACCAGATGTTAATCGTGCTCTTCTACCATTATTAGATATTAGACCTATTCAAAGAGTTGGGTATGTTGTTGTGACATCAGATAGAGGTTTGGCGGGTTCATTTAATACCAATATTATTAAGAAGGCAGAGTTAGAGATTAATGAGATTGGTAAGGAAAATGTTGATTTATTTTGTATTGGGAAAAAAGCTAGGGATTATTTTACTAGAAGAAATTATAATATTATTCAATCCCATATAGAGTTTTGGAATGATTTAGAGTTTCAACATGCAACTAAGATAGGTGAAAAAATTATTAATCATTTTGTATCTAAAAAAGTTGATGAGATTCATGTTTGTTATAATGAATTTGTTAACGTTGCAACTCAGACTATCCAATCAGAGCAATTGCTCCCATTAGAATATAATCAAGAGGAGAGTTCCAATGTTTCTAATCGGCTTTATGAGCCTTCTAAAGAAAAATTAACGAAATCATTAATTCCTCGTCATTTAAATGTTCAAATGTGGAAATATTTATTAGAGTCCTATGCCAGTGAGCAAGCTGCTCGGATGATTGCAATGGAAAATGCGACAGATAACGCTGAGGATATGGTTAAAAATCTCACACTTGAATTTAACAAAGCTCGACAAGCGTCAATTACGAAAGAAATGCTGGAGATAGTTGGCGGAGCTGAAGCATTGAAGTAATAAAGGAATACTTATGGAAAATATTGGAAAAATATCTCAAATAATGGGCGCTGTAGTTGACGTGACTTTTGAAGGTGGGAACTTACCAGAAATATTGAATGCATTAAACGTTGATAGAGGCGATGAGGGAGACTTAATCTTAGAAGTTGCTCAACATCTAGGAGACTCGATTGTTCGTACAGTTGCGATGGATTCTACAGATGGATTGGTGAGAGGAGTTGATGCTAAAGATACGGGTAAACCAATTTCAGTTCCTGTTGGCCCAGAAACATTAGGAAGGTTGTTTGATGTTACTGGTAATGTAATTGATGGTAAAGGTAAAGTTTCCGCAGAGAAAGAATATCCAATTCATCGTTCTGCTCCCAAACATGAAGACTTATCACCCTCAACAGAAATGTTAGTTACCGGCATTAAAGTTGTGGATATGATGGAGCCATATACAAGAGGAGGTAAAACGGGCCTATTTGGTGGAGCAGGTGTTGGAAAAACTGTTTTAATTCAAGAATTGATTAGAAATATTGCCACAGAACATGGTGGGTACTCTGTTTTTGCTGGTGTAGGAGAAAGGACTAGAGAAGGAAATGATTTATATAATGAGATGACTGAATCAGGAGTAATTAAAAAAACCACTATGGTTTTTGGCCAAATGAATGAACCTCCAGGAGCAAGATTAAGAGTAGCTCTTAGCGGTCTAACAATGGCTGAGTATTTTAGAGATGAGGAAGGAAGAGATGTATTATTATTTATAGATAATATTTTTCGTTTTACTCAAGCAGGATCAGAAGTTTCTGCATTATTAGGTAGGATGCCTTCTGCAGTTGGTTACCAACCTACTCTTGGTACTGAGATGGGAGAGTTACAGGAAAGAATTACTTCCACAAAAAATGGATCAATTACTTCTGTACAAGCTGTTTATGTCCCAGCAGATGATTTAACTGATCCAGCGCCTGCTACAGCTTTTGCGCATTTGGATGCAACTTCAGTTTTAGAAAGAAAAATAGCTGAACTTGGCATTTATCCTGCTGTTGATCCGTTAGCGTCAACTTCTAGGATTCTAGATCCTCGTGTAATAGGTGATAATCATTATAATACTGCGCGCGAAGTCCAAAAAATTCTTCAAAAATACAAGGACTTACAGGATATCATTGCAATTCTAGGTATGGACGAGTTATCAGACGATGATAAACTTTCAGTGTCTAGAGCGCGAAAAATTCAAAGGTTTATGTCGCAGCCATTCTTTGTTGCGGAGCAGTTTACCAATATTGAAGGTAGGTATGTTGAGCTTGAGGATACTATTGCTGGTTTTAGCGCTATTTTGAATGGAGATATTGATGAATATCCTGAAAATGCTTTTTCCTATGTCGGGACAATCGATGAGGCAATTGAAAAGGGTAAAAAATTAGTAACTTGATGGGTCATTTTACTTTAGATATAGTAACTCCAACACAAAATCTGGATGTAATTGAAGTCAATTACGTTAGATGCCCTGGGATAGATGGTTCTTTTGGGATAATGGCCAATCATCAGGATGGTGTGTTTAGCCTTGATATTGGAGAAATTATGATACAAAGTGAATCCGATACTAAATTTTATTCAACAAGTGGTGGTTTTGCAGAAATCAATGAAAATGAAGTTTGTTTATTAGTTGAAACGATTGAATCTTCATCCGATATTGATATTTCAAGGGCTGAATCTGCATTGCAAAGGGTAAACGAACGTAAGACTAAAAGGAATGTAGAAGATGTTGATGAAGTTCGTATGGAAAGTTCGTTATCAAGAGCATTAAATCGATTGCGAGTTGCAAAAAGGTAATTTGAGATTTAATTATAGATCAACCGCCCGTAAATTTGGGCGGTTTTTTTATTAATAACTATGAATAGAAGAACGCATACATGTGGAGAATTAACATCTGCTAATATTAGTGAGAAAGTATCATTAAATGGTTGGGTAAATGCTGTACGATTCCATGGTCAGGTTGTATTTGTAGATATTAGAGATCGATATGGTAAAACGCAGATTGTTTATAATCAAGAAAGTTTTAAGGGTGATTTTGAATTAGTTAAAAAATTATCTATGGAAGACGTCCTTTCAGTAATGGGCGTTGTTCAGAAAAGAGATAAAAATGCTATAAATCCAAATATAGCAACAGGCGATGTTGAAGTTGCTATATCTGATCATAAGATTTTGAATGAAGCAGCCCCTCTTCCTTTTATGATTACAGATCGTAATAGTGCTGAAGAAGATCTTCGATTAAAGTATCGGTTTCTAGAATTACGAACAAATGAATTACAGAATAATATAGAAGTTCGACATAGAACATATCAAGCAGTACGAACCTTTCTTTCAAATAATGACTTTTTAGAAGTTGAAACACCTGTGCTCATGAAATCCACGCCTGAAGGAGCACGAGATTATTTAGTTCCAAGTAGAATGCATAATGGAAAATTTTATGCTTTACCACAATCCCCCCAGATGTATAAGCAGCTATTAATGATTTCTGGATTTGATAAATATTTTCAAATAGTAAAATGTTTTCGAGATGAAGATTTAAGGGCTGATAGACAACCTGAATTTACCCAAATAGATATTGAAATGTCTTTTGTAGTGGAAGATGATGTAATGGGAAAATGCGAGGAATTAACTAGGTATATTTTTAAAAAAGTGCAAAATATTAATTTAGTGAAACCGTTTCCAAAGATGACTTATGATGACGCAATGTCAAAGTATGGTACAGATTGTCCAGATTTACGTTATGATTTATTATTAAATGATTTTAAATCATTTTCAGAAAAAAGCGAATTCAAAGCATTTAATTCAGTTGAATGCGTTAAGGGAATCATTGTTCCAGGTGGTGCTAATTATTCTCGAAAAGAAATTGATAATTTTACAGAACATGTTAAGAGATATAGAGCCAAGGGTTTAGCATGGATGAAGGCTGATGCAGGGAAATTAACTGGAGGGATATCCAAGTTTTTTAATGATGATTTACAAACTGAAATTAGAAAAAACCTTAATATGAATGATGGTGATATCCTTTTTATTATTGGTGATGATAATAAAATAACTCAATTATCATTAGGAGCACTACGTGTTGCAATTGCTAGAAAAGAAGAGTATATAGAAACGAAAGAATTCAAGCCAGTATGGATAACAGATTTCCCTATGTTTGAGTACAGCCATGAAGACAAACGTTATCATTCTCTTCAACATCCTTTTACGCAACCAAAATCTGATGATTTGGAGAAGCTAAAAGTTTCACCAGAATCTATTCCTTCTAAACAATACGATTTAATAATTAATGGCTATGAGATAGCAGGCGGTTCAATTAGAATTCACAATTCTAAACTACAAAAAACTATTTTTGATATACTTGGTATTGATAAATATGAAGCCAAAGAAAGGTTTGGTTTTTTCATAGATGCTCTTAAGTATGGGACGCCACCTCATGGTGGAATAGCCTTTGGGTTTGATAGGTTAGTTATGTTGCTTGCAGGTACAAATAATATCAGAGATGTTATTGCATTTCCCAAAACTACGTCCGCGATGTCATTAATGGATGGTGCGCCAAGCTCTGTTTCTAATGCTCAGTTAAAGGAATTGGGAATTCAAATTAAAAAATGATTCCAATTCAATGCATCTATAGTGATGCTTGACTTATAATATGACCTTTATTAATTATTATTCAATTATCCATTTTATAATTTGGTTTATTTACGGAAAATATTTTAAAAGAAAGTGGCCCTTATTTCTGTTTTTATCTGTTGGATGGGAAATAATTGAATTATTTATTCCATTTAACTTTGCAATTGAAACTACAATAAATAAGATAACTGATATATTTATCAATATTATTGGATATTCTTTCGGTATATTGTTTAAATAATTAATATTAATGGTAGATAAAATTATTATTACAGCTTTGCAGGATGAGGCTAATCCAATTATAGAGTTTTATAATTTAATAAGAGATGTAAAGCAACCTGATTTAAAAGTTTATGCAAATAATAAATACAATCTTTTAGTAACAGGTGTAGGTAGAAAAAAAGTAATAGATACATTACCTATCTATTTAAATCGAATATATAACAGCAATAGTATATTAATAAATGTTGGTATAGCTGGAGGAAATCCTTCTTCTACTAAAATAGGCAATATTTATTTTATAGAAAAATTAACTAGTGATTTTTTTAAGAAAGAATATGTGTTTCCCCTAACAGATAATATTATTATTCCTAAAATTGGTTTAACAACTGTAGAAAAAAAAATTAATAAAAATAATAATAATATTTATAAAGAATTAGTAGATATGGAAGCAGCAGTAATTACTGATATAGCAATAAAGTATCTTGATTTATCTAAAATTAAGATACTAAAAATTGTTTCTGATCATATGAATATTATGGATTGGTCTAATTTAAATATCAGAAAATTGATACAATCTAATATAGAATCAATTTCTTCTTTAATTAAACTAAATGAATGATTTGTATTACTTCATTCAAAGAGAATTATTGCATTATTTAACAATTCTTTAGCTTTTTCTTGTTCAAAAAGATTTTCTGGCATTGCATCTGGTAATAATGATGGATCTCCATTTATAACAAATTCTAAATCTTCTTCAAATAGTTCGCGATTGCCTAGCTTAGTATGGTAGTACCGCGCTCTTAAAACTCTTGTTCCAAAAAAGTTTGGATTATCTAATAAAGATTGATCAAAATTCAACTTTGCCCTATTAAGAGGCACCCCGGGCAATCTAGAATAAAACATTCCAAAAAATCTTCTAGGACCACCATAATAGTAATCTTCATCAAATGTCGAAATCCGATGCATTGCTATCTCGAGGATTTCTCTTGAACCAATTCTATCAATAACTGGTTTATTAATTAAGAACTTTCCATGATTGATTGCCAACCAAAATAGAACCCCAATGGTTTCAATTGGTGCTTTCTTAATTGCTTCTAAAATTATATTATTATTGTCAAATTTTGTTGTATCTGAGAAAGCTTGATAAAATATTGAATTTTGGAAACCTTTAAGTGCAGATTCCGCACCCTTAACATATAAGGCATCACGCTTGGTTAAATCTGATTCAATGAAATATGCTTGAAAATAATATGCTTTACTGAGGGATGTTGCTAGATTTAAATCTGTTTGATTTAGTTCGAAAGCCTTTTTATAAAATAATACTGCTAATTTTGCGCTTTTAGGATCAACTCTCTTTCCCCAATATGCATTTCCTTGATTGATAAGGGAACTCATATTCATTTTATTTGTATTTGTAGTTAAATAACTGCAATTAATCAGTAAAATGACAAAAATGTATACTATATGTAAATTTTTCATTTTAACGGCTTTTTCTTTCATTAAAATTATTTATACAAGAGATTAATTAATAATGGATAATAATATTTATAACATAAATTAATATTTAATTTTAAGAAGATGGATAAGATAATAGATATTAGAGGTCTAGATTTAGTAATGCTATTTGGGCCAGCAGATTCTCATTTAAGAATGATAGAAGATATATTTGAAGTTAAAACTTTTATTAGGAATGACATTATCAATATTTCTGGTGATAAGAGTAAGATTGCTCTTGTAAATGAGATTATACATGAGATGAAACAAACTTTGGGTAGAAAAGGATCTCTTAATTTAAAAGATGTAAAACATTTAATTGAAATTATATCCGTTGATAATGGGCAAAATAATCAACTTCCTAAAGAAGTAATCCATTATGGAAGTAAAGGAGCTATTGTTGCCCGCTCAGAAGGTCAGCATACATATATTGATATAGTAAATAGCAATGATATAGTTTTATGTATTGGGCCAGCAGGAACTGGTAAAACATATATTGCCGTTGCATTTGCAATTGCTGCTCTTGAGAATAGTGAAGTTGATCGGATAGTATTATGTCGTCCTGCAGTTGAAGCTGGTGAAAGCTTGGGGTTTTTACCTGGCGATTTAAAAGAGAAGGTCGATCCATATCTTACCCCTCTTTATGATGCATTAGGAGATATTATGCCAAAACAAAAATTGAAAAAGGTGTTATCTGATGGAACAATTGAGATTATTCCTTTAGCATATATGAGAGGTAGAACATTAAATAATGCATTTATGATTTTAGATGAAGCTCAAAATGCAACTCCTATGCAAATGAAAATGTTTTTAACAAGGCTAGGTGTTAATTCAAAAGCAATTATTACAGGTGATATAACTCAAATTGATTTACCAATGAAAATGGATTCTGGCCTAATTCAAGTAGTAAAAATACTTAAAGGAATTGATGGCATTGGCTTTGTCAAGTTAACAGAGAGCGATGTTGTTAGACATAAGTTGGTTAAAGATATTATTCTGGCTTATGATAAATCAATCATGGCAAAGTCAAAGAATTAACTTAATAACTATGAAACCAATATATAAAAATACTAATTTACTGGAGATTTCTTATGCTGGATTTCATAATTAAAATTTAATTAAATATTAAATGTTAATTATTATTTAGTTGTTTTTTTATATTTATGTTTAGTTCACTTATGTCCTATCAACTTAGTCGAATACTTATCTCTATAATAAATAAAGATTAATGAGTAAAGAAAATAGCGTAGTTATTGTTTCAGCTAAACGCTCACCAATAGGATCCTTCCAAGGAGCTATTTCTTCAGTACCAGCTCCTAAACTGGGATCATTAGTTATATCAAAAATCTTAGAGGAAACTATGATGGATCCTTTACTTGTGGATGAAATAATTATGGGGAATGTATTATCTGCTGGTTTAGGGCAAGCGCCTGCCCGGCAAGCTGCCCTTGGATCAGGATTACCTGATACAGTAGAATGTCTTACTATTAATAAGATGTGCGGATCAGGATTAAAAGCAGTTATGTTAGCCTCACAAGCAATTCAAGTTAGTGATTCTAATGTTGTTTTAGCTGGCGGCTTTGAAAATATGAGTCAAGCTCCGTATTTAATTCCAAAAGCTAGAACTGGTTACAGATTAGGACATGGGAATTTAATTGATAGCATGTTACTTGATGGGTTATGGGATGTCTATAATGATATTCACATGGGTAGTTGTGCGGAAATTTGCGCAAGAGATCGAGATTATAGCATTAGTGATCAAAATGATTTTGCAAAAGAATCATATCGAAGAGCAATTGATGCTCAAAAATCAGGAGCATTTAATAATGAAATAATATCTATAGATGTAAAAAATAAAAATAACACTATTACATTTAATGATGATGAAGAACCTGAAAAAGTGAACTTTGAAAAAATGGATACATTAAAACCAGTTTTTGAAGAGGATGGTACTATAACTGCTGCTAATGCTTCAAAAATTAATGATGGTGCTGCTTGTTTATTATTAATGAGTGAATATAAAGCTTCTGAATTAGGCTTTAAACCTCTTGCGCGTATTGTTTCTCAATCTTCTGCTGCCCATGATCCAAAATGGTTTACTACAGCTCCAATTGAAGCGATAAAGAAAGTTCTAATGAAAGCAGATATGGAAGTTGATGATATTAATTTATGGGAAATTAATGAGGCTAATTGATGATTATAATTTGGATCATGGAAAAGTTAATATAAATGGAGGAGCCATAGCATTAGGACATCCAATTGGAGCAAGTGGTGCTCGAATTTTGACTACTTTAATCCATTCATTGAATCAAAAAGAAAAATCTATAGGATTGGCAACTTTATGTATCGGCGGAGGAGAAGCCTCTGCATTAATTGTTGAAAGGATAAATTAATTTTAACTGAACAACAAGAGTTAGTTCGTAGGAGCGCACGAGAATTTGCCTCTAAACACCTTGAGCCCGGCGCGATCAAAAGAGATGATAAGGCCGAGTTTCCCCATCAAGAGGTTAAAATGATGGGAGAATTAGGATATATTTGGGGTGGCGCAGGAATGGATACTATTAGTTATTCATTGATTATAGAAGAAATATCAAGAATTGATGCATCTGCAGGTGTTATTGTATCTGTAAATAATAGTTTAGTATGCCAGATATTTGTTAATTATGGAAATGATTTTCAAAATGAAACATATTTAAAAGGGTTAGCAAAAGGTGAATTATTAGGCTCTTTTTCTTTAAGTGAACCGCAATCTGGTTCTGATGCTAGTAATTTGAAAACTATTGCAGAAAAAGATGGGGGTCATTACATATTAAATGGAACAAAGAACTGGGTCACTAATGGTATTAATTCAGATTTAGTTATTGTAATGGCTATGACAGATAAATCAAAAGGGTATAAAGGAATTTCTGTATTTATTGTTCCAAAAGATCTTGATGGAATTTCATTAGGAAATAAAGAAGATAAATTAGGAATTCGTTCATCAGATACGTGTGAAATTCATTTTGATAATTGTCGTGTTCCAATTGAAAATTTAATTAGCGATGAAGGTGAGGGTTACCGGATTGCATTAACCACCATTGATGGAGGTAGAATTGGAATTGCATCCCAGGCTTTAGGAATTGCGCAAGCTGCTTTAGATAAATCAAAGTCCTATGCAAAGGAAAGAAAACAGTTCGGGCGTTCTATTGCGGATTTTGGAGCAATACAAGAAAAAATAGCATCTATGGGTACAAATATTGAAGCCTCTCGTCTTTTAATTCACAATGCTGCATTATTAAAGGATATGCATAAACCTTTCACAAAAGAAGCAGCAATGGCAAAAAGTTTTTCATCACAAACAGCCATGGATGCTGCAACAGATTGTGTGCAAATTTTTGGAGGATATGGCTATATGCAGGATTACGGAGTAGAGCGTTTAATGAGAGATGCGAAAATTACGCAAATATATGAAGGTACTACCGAAATTCAGAAAATGGTAATTGCAAGGGAGTTATTGGAGAATTAATTATGGAAAAAATAGATTGGGATATCCTAGGATTTAATGTAGTTGAGACCAAAAGCATGTTTAAGGCAACTTGTAAGCAAGGAGAGACTTGGCAAGCAGGAGCGCTAGTGCCCTATGGAACAATTGAACTATCTCCAGCTGCTGGTGTTTTGAATTATGGGCAAGGTTGTTTCGAAGGAACTAAAGCATTTAGGACAGCTAATAATCGTGTTGTTTTATTTCGAATTGATTTAAATGCTAAGCGAATGGCCGTATCTACAAAAAGATTATGTATTCCTGAAATGAATAAGACTTTTTTTATTAATGCTGTGAAGGAAACTGTTTTAGATAATATCGATTATGTCCCACCATATAATAAAGGAACGCTATACGTAAGGCCAATTGTATGGGGGACCGCGCCAGCTATAGGTGTAAAACCTGTTGAAGAGTACACCTTTATGGTTTTTGTTTCTCCTGTGGGCCCTTATTTTAAGGGAGGTGTAAGGCCACTTCATCTTAAAATTAATAAAGATTATCATCGTGCGGCTCCAAAAGGCATAGGCAACATTAAGGCCATAGGAAATTACTCAGCTTCCTTATATCCTCTAACTAAGGCAAAAAGTGAAGGCTATGATGAAGTACTATATTTAGATGCAAAAGATGATACGTTTTTAGAGGAAGTTGGAACAGCAAACCTATTCTTAATAAAAGATAAAAAATTAATGACTCCACAATTAGGAGGTAGTATTCTTGCTGGCGTAACACGCGACTCAGTATTAAAGATTGCTAAAGATAAATTAGGGCTAGATATTATAGAGACTGATATTACACTAAATGAATTATATAATTCAGATGAGGCTTTCTGTACAGGTACTGCTGTATCAGTTTCCCCAGTTGGATCTATAACTGATGATGATGGAGTTCATTCTTTATCTGATGGAAATATTGGTCCATATACAATGAAGTTAAAAGAATTATTAGTTGGTATACAGCGTGAAGAGATAGATGACGATTTTGGTTGGCTATTTCCTATAGAATGATGAAAAAATATTATGCATCCTCGTAGAAAAGCTAGGGAAAGTATTTTAGGGGCATTATATGCTCATGAGCTTACCGGAGAAGAAAAAACCAAAGTCCTTCTTGATATATTTGATAGGAACAGTTTTGATGAAGAGACTAAATCATATATTTCTGATCTTTACAATAATATTGTAGATAATAAAATTTGGACAGAGGATTTAATTTCTGATAATTTAGATAATTGGAAATTGGAAAGAGTAGCGACTCTAGATCAATTAATTATGCGAATTGCTATTAATGAGATTTACTATAATGATGATATTCCACCAAAAGTATCTATTAGTGAAGCAATTGAAATAGCAAAAATCTATAGCACAAAAGATAGCTCCAGTTTTGTAAATGGTGTCTTAGATTCAATTTATAAAAGAAAACTTGATTCTGATAAATTAGAGAAATAAAACAAAATAATTATGTTACAAAATATATTAACCAAAATTTTTGGAACGAAATCTGACCGAGATACAAAATCATTATTGCCGATTGTTGATGAAATAAATACAATTTATGAATCGCTAAAATTAAAAACCGATGAAGAATTAGAGAAAAAAACATTGCAGTTTAAGAAAGAGATTATTGAGAAAAGAAAAGAAGCGGAAGAGTATGCAAATAATCAGATCTCTGATAAAGAAGAATCAAAAAAATATATAATAGAAGCTGAGCAAGATAAACTAAATGAACTTTTGCCAGAGGCTTTTGCAATGGTAAAAGAAACTTGTAGAAGGATGATGGGGATCACGTATCGTGTTATGGGCCAAGAAACCAAATGGGAAATGATACCATATGATGTCCAGATATTAGGAGGCATTGTTCTTCATCAAGGAAAAGTTTCTGAGATGAAGACTGGAGAAGGAAAAACACTTGTAGCCACGATGCCTCTGTACTTAAATGCTCTTACAGGTAGAGGGTCTCATTTAGTTACTGTTAATGATTATTTAGCGCAAAGAGACGCTGAGTGGGTGGGTGAGGTATATAAGAGCCTCGGTTTAACTGTTGGGTATATTTTGAACTCTATGGATAATAGAGAAAGAAAAACTACCTATGACTGTGACATAACTTATGGTACAAATAATGAATATGGGTTTGATTATTTACGAGATAATATGGCTTTATCTAAGGAGGATCAAGTTCAAAGGGACCATGCTTTTGTTATTGTTGATGAAGTTGATAGTGTGTTAATCGATGAAGCGCGAACACCGTTGATTATTTCTGGTTCAGTAGATGCACCTGTCGACACAACATATAAAGAGCTTAAGCCAATGGTGCAAAATCTTATTAAAAAACAAAACTCACTTGTGACAGAATTAGTATCGGATGCAGTTAATTATATGGAAAATGAAAAATTAGATGAGGCTGGATTAAAACTATTACAAGCAAATCGAGGTATGCCGAAGCATCCAAAAGTGATGAAAATATTTCAGGAAAAAGGTACAAAAAAATTGGCTCATGATGTGGAATCAGAATATATCCGAGATAAAAAATTACATGAAGTTGATGATGATTTATATTTTAGTATTGATGAAAAAACTCATGTAATTGATATTACAGATAAAGGACGCGAATCTCTATCGCCAAATGATCCGGAAATGTTTGTTATACCAGATCTGGGTGAATTATTGCATGAGATTGATGAGGATAAGGAACTAAGTTCAATAGAGAACAAACAGTTGAAAGAAAAAGCACACCAAGAACACGCAGAGCAAAGTTCTCGAATCCATAATATTAGTCAATT
>LWDU01037120.1_pt1 | contig 41055 bp, 45 predicted proteins | sample 727161 | NCBI WGS metagenome assembly LWDU01 (sample SAMN04566230, study PRJNA314399) | hydrothermal vent metagenome | isolation source: deep sea hydrothermal plume seawater | place: Mexico: Gulf of California, Guaymas Basin | collected 2004-07-11
CATGAAAGAGTTTCCCCTTTAGGCCAACCCGTTCACAGATTTTATCCCATGTCCGATGGGGGATTCTTCTTAATCGTTCCCCTTTGTAATGGCAAACCAAGGACTCTGTGGGGTTCTGTCGCAAAGTTCGATTTACGACCTAATACCGATAAAGCATACGCAGTTATATCAATTACTTAGGATGCCTCTTCCCGACATAAAATACCGATTATTTGTTTTTTTCGACAGAACCTATTTTATACCTCATAGAGAGCTAATGCGCTGATCGATCCAGGCCACCACTTTGTCCAGCCCTGTTCCGATCTTGAGGTTTGTAAGGATCACCGGCCGATCTCCCCGTTGTTTTAATGAATCTCTATCCATGACCTGAAGATCGGCTCCGACATAAGGAGCTAAATCGATCTTATTGATAATGAGGAGGTCTGAGCGGGTGATCCCCGGTCCCCCCTTTCTTGGAATTTTGTCTCCTGCCGCCACATCGATCACGTATATCGTGTGATCAGCCAACTCAGGACTGAAGGTCGCTGCCAGGTTATCACCGCCACTTTCCACAAAGAGGAGTTTCAACCCATGAAAGCGGGTTGTGAGTTGCTCAATCGCATGGAGATTGCCTGAGGCATCTTCACGGATTGCTGTGTGGGGGCAACCCCCTGTTTCGACACCGATGATTCGTTCTTTTTCAAGTGCCCCTGATCTGATGAGGAATTCTGCATCTTCTTGCGTGAAAATATCATTCGTCACCACTGCAAGATTAATCCGGTCTTTTAAGGCAAAACAAAGTTTTTCAATGAGGGCGGTTTTGCCCGACCCGACCGGCCCTCCAACTCCAAAACGAATAGGAAATTTCAATTTTCTCTCCTTCATGACTGAAACAAACGCATTCCTGATCTTTCGTGTTGCATCGATCCAATTTCTGCGGCTGGCATGAATGCCGATACTTCTCTATCGGGATGGTTTATTGCCTCGCTAATTTTTCCACTCTTTTCAGCCCAATCCAGTACCGAATGGATAATGCGTTGCCCCTCCATCTGACCGATGGGGAGCAGTCGAAGTGCCGCTGAGACTTGGCCCGAAGTGAAGGTGTAAAGATACGCCAAAAGTGTTGGCAGCACGGGGATACCTGCACCTACTGACACAAGGCCAAAAGCAACAGTGGGATCCCCTTTTATTTTTCCCTCTGACAAGAACGTCCTCCAGGATTGAATCCAAGGCCCCGGATAGAGTTCTTCGGCCGTCTGAATGAAACGCGAAGCAATCATACTTCCTCCTTCCCGCAATTCTTTCGGCAGACGAATTGCGTATCCGATGGCATCGAGTTGAAAGACCTTCTCCGGCTTGTCAGGTGTTCCACTCTCCGCGGCATGATGGGTTTGGCTGAGCAAGATCAGGTCGCAGGGAAATATTTGGTGGGTCATTTTTATCCGGATCCAACTTAAAAGGTCGGTACCGTCCTTAACCTCCCCAGATTGTACCGCCGACTCCAAACCGAAAGAGTGAGAGAATGCCCCGCTGGGGAAGAGGGTGTCGCTCCATTGCAAAAGGGAGAGGAGGGCCCTGCTGCTCAGATGAGAGGTTGTCATCATCTTTAGAAAAGAAAATACCGTTGTGCCATTGAAAGCATATCAGCCGGTTCACAACGGAGCACAATCCCATCCGCCTTCACCTCGTAGGTCTCCGGGTTAACTTCCATCTTGGGCAGACTATTGTTCAAGATCATATCTTTCTTTCCAATATCCCGGCAGTTCTGGACCGCAACGAGTTTTTTCTTTAAGTGAAACTTTTCTTTGATGTTTGCTTCCATCCCGGAGAGAGAAACAAAAGAAACAGCATTATGAAAAGGGACACCGCCAAACGCACCAAACATGGGTCGATACCGTACCGGTTGGGGGGTTGGGATCGATGCGTTCGGGTCTCCCATCGCCGCATGAAGAATCATTCCCCCTTTTATGATGAGTTCCGGCTTGACCCCAAAAAAAGCAGGACGCCAGAGAATCAGGTCGGCCATTTTTCCAGTCTCAACCGAACCCACTTCATGGGAAATCCCTTGTGCTATCGCAGGATTTATGGTGTATTTCGCAATATAACGCCTTGCCCTGAGGTTGTCATTGTTTCCCTTTTCTTCTGAGAGACGTCCACGCTGGCGCTTCATTTTGTCGGCCGTCTGCCAGGTTCGCAGAATGACCTCGCCCACCCGCCCCATCGCCTGCGAATCGGATGCCATTATCGAGAATGCGCCAAGATCGTGCAGGATATCTTCGGCCGCAATCGTCTCTGGCCGGATACGGGAATCTGCAAAGGCGACATCTTCCGGAAGCGAGGGGTTCAGATGGTGACATACCATCAGCATGTCCAGATGTTCGTCAATGGTGTTGACGGTAAAGGGCCGTGTCGGATTTGTCGAACCGGGCAAGACATTCGGCTCGCCACAGAGCCGAATAATATCAGGGGCATGTCCTCCTCCCGCGCCTTCTGTGTGGTAGGTATGAATCGTACGCCCTTTAAAGGCCTCCGTCGTGGTTTCGACAAAGCCTGCTTCATTGAGGGTGTCCGTGTGAATGGCCACCTGTACATCGAAGCGGTCTGCCACGGTCAGGGCCGTATCAATCGTCGCAGGTGTACTCCCCCAATCTTCATGGAGTTTGAGTCCTAGCGCTCCCGCGACGATCTGCTCTTCAAGCGCGGCATCACTGGAACTGTTCCCTTTTGCCAGAAATCCGAGGTTAATCGGAAATCCGTCGGCGGCCTGAAGCATCTGTCGGATGTTCCAAAGCCCGGGGGTACAGGTGGTTGCCTTGGTCCCGGTGGCCGGACCTGTGCCTCCACCGATCATCGTCGTGATTCCAGAAGTGATCGCTTCTTCAATTTGTTGAGGCGATATAAAATGGATATGATTATCAATCCCCCCTGCCGTAAGAATCATCCCTTCTCCTGCGATGGCTTCTGTGCCCGCGCCAACCACCATCCCCTCGGTCACGCCCTCCATGATGTCGGGGTTGCCTGCTTTTCCAATTCCGGTGATTCTCCCTTCCCGGATACCAATATCGGCTTTAAAAACACCGCTATGATCAAGGACCAGGGCATTCGTAATGACAAGGTCGAGAATCCCGTCCGAGTGTATCCCTTTCGCCGCTTGCCCCATCCCATCACGTAAGACTTTCCCTCCACCAAACTTACATTCGTCCCCGTAATGTGTGTAATCCTTTTCCACCTCAATCCAAAGATCGGTGTCGGCCAGCCGGACACGGTCTCCAAGGGTAGGGCCGAACATTTCAGCATAGGCTTTGCGGGTAATTTTTAAAGTCATTTCCCCTCCATTTCAAACTTTTTTTCACGTGCTCGGGTTAAAGCGGCCCCCCTTGAGGCCTCATCGGTATCTCCATCGGTGAGGCCATTTAAACCGAATACCTTTCGGTGTCCACCGAGCCGTACCAGAATAACCCGTTTTTTCTCCCCGGGCTCGAAGCGGACGGCGGTCCCTGAAGGGATATTCAAGCGCATCCCAAAGGATTTTTTCCGGTCAAAAGCAAGGGCACGGTTGGCTTCAAAAAAATGAAAGTGAGACCCGACCTGGATAGGGCGGTCCCCGGTATTCGTCACGGTGATTTCAGCCGTCTCCCGTCCGGTATTCGCCTCAATATCTCCCTCTGCGAGAATGTATTCACCTGGTATCAATGTCTCCTCCTAGCGAATCGGTTCATGGATCGTGACTAATTTTGTGCCATCAGGAAAGGTCCCTTCAACCTGCACCTCGGGGATCATTTCCGGGATTCCCTCCATGACATCATCGCGGCTTAAAATCCCCGCACCATAGGTCATCAGTTCTGAAACGGGCATCCCTTCCCGTATTTTCTCCAACACCTCTGCGGTAATCAATGCAAGCGCCTCCGGGTGATTCAGCTTAAGACCCCGTCCCTTTCGGTCACGCGCGAGTTGTCCTGCCAGATAAACCAACAACTTGTCCTGTTCACGCGGTGTTAAGTGCATTCATTCCTCTCCTCAAATTGTGGGACCATCCTCATCTTGTTGCTTATTAAATTGGATTTACGCCGTGGACTCCTCAAACGGTCAGATGATGTTTCACATCCTCCTCGCTTAAAGATTCCGTCGACCCCTTTGAAATGATCGTCCCTTTTTCCATAACATAGTATTCATCTGCAAGACGCCATGCAAATTGCAGATACTGCTCAACAAGAAGAATCGAAACCCCGGACTTTTTGATTCTGTGTATTGCGTCTTCGATCTCATCGATAATAGACGGCTGAATCCCTTCGGTGGGTTCATCCAAAAGGAGTAATTGAGGGCGCAAAACAAGCACACGCCCGATGGCCAACTGTTGTTGTTGCCCCCCGCTCAGGTCTCCGCCGCGACGACCGAGAAGATCCTTCAGTGCAGGGAACAGCTCATAGACTTCTTCCGGAACAGATCGGCTCTTCTCTCCCCTTGCAGCCAGTCCCAAAACCAGATTCTCTCTTACCGTGAGTTGCGGAAAAATCTCCCGCCCCTGAGGCACATAGCCGATCCCCTGCAGGGACCGCTCATCCGGCCTCCGGTCGGTAATATCTTCCCCGTTATAAAGGACCTCCCCTGATTTTGGAATAAGAAGCCCCATGATGCTTTTCAACAAGGTTGTCTTCCCGACACCATTGCGGCCTATCAGGCAAACAACCCGGCCCTTTGCAACCTCAAGGTTCACATCCCGAAGGATGAGGCTCTCTCCATAAACAACATGGAGGTGGTCTATTTTCAACATGGCTTGATTATCCTCTACCCAGGTATACCTCTCTCACCTTGGGATGATTCTGAACCTCGTCCACGGTTCCTTCGAACAAAACGCTCCCTTCATGGAGGACGGTTACTTTTCTTGCAATCTGCCTGACAAAAGCCATGTCATGTTCAATGACCAATACAGACCGTTCCTTTGCAATGTTTTCCAGCAGAACCCCCGTTTTCTCCGTTTCATGGTCGGTCATCCCCGCCACAGGTTCATCCACCAACATGACTCTGGGTTCCTGAATGATAACCATTCCGATCTCAAGCCACTGCTTTTCCCCGTGAGAAAGAGATCCTGCAATGACATCTTTCTTTCTAAAAAGGCCAACTGTTTCCAGGGTCGCAGAGATCTTTCCCCGTTGGGAGGGTGTGATTCTGCCGAAGAGGGAGTTGAAGACCCCCTTTTTGCGATTCAAGGAAAGTTCGATGTTTTCAATAACACTGAGGCTCGTATACACGGAGGGAGCCTGAAACTTTCGACCGATACCCAGGTTGGCAATGTCTTCCTCCCGCAGGGGGAGGAGGTCGGTATCTTGCTCAAAAATGACCCGTCCAGACGTGGGTCTCACCTTCCCACAGATCACATCGAGTAGCGTCGTTTTGCCTGCGCCGTTCGGCCCGATCACAACACGAAGCTCCCCTTCCTCCATCATAAAACTCAGATTTCGAAGGGCTTTAAATCCCTCAAAACTGACTGTGACTCCCTCGACATATAATATTGTTTCATTCATCCGGTTGTTATGTTTACGTCCATTAAGATCTTACCTAGTCTGTCTGTGGTGTAATAATACGCCGTCTTTTAAAACGGCCTGAAGCGTATTTCCTCACTTTACCAACAACTTCCCACATTCCGCCTGGGAAGAATAAGACGACGCCGACAAACAGAGATCCCAAAAAATAGAGCCACAAATCGGGATAACTCCCGGTCAGGAAGCTACGAAACCAATTGACCCCAACCGCACCCAGAATTGCGCCGATGAGGGTCCCGCGCCCCCCCACCGCGACCCAGATCACCATCTCAATAGAGGGAAGCACTCCAATTTGTCCAGGCGTAATAATCCCAACCTGCGGAACATAAAGAGCCCCTGCCAATCCTGCTAACCCTGCAGAGATGACAAAGACAAATAACTTGTATCGTGAGGGGGAATACCCGGAAAATCGGATTCGCCCTTCGTTTTCCCGAATGGCCACGAGCACCTTTCCCAAACGGGATCGGGTGATCCATCGGCAAAGAAGAAAGGCAAAAACCAGGGCAATCCCCGTGGCCGCAAAGAGTGCCCGCTGCGTTGTCGTCTCGCTGAGAGGGTGCCCCAGAATCGTTTTAAAGTCGGTTAAGCCATTGGTTCCCCCGAGATTCAAGGAGTTCTGGTTGAACAACAGCCATACGGTCATCGCAAGGGCTTGCGTGATAATGGCAAAATAGACACCACGAATCCGGCTCCGAAAGGTCAAAAAACCGAATATAAGCGCAAAAAAGGCAGGAACCATCACGACCGCAATCATTGAGAACCAAAAACTGGAGAAAGGCTGCCAAAAAAAGGGAAGGGACTCAACCTGGTTCCAGACCATAAAATCAGGGAGACTACTCTGATAGACCCCATCTGCACCAATAGAAAGCATCAGATGCATGCCCATGCAATACGCACCCAGGCCAAAAAAAACGCCATGCCCGAGGCTCAAGATTCCTGTGTATCCCCACAGGAGATCAATCCCCAAGGCCAAGATGGCGTAGGCCATATACTTTCCAAAAATGTTGAGCTTAAAAAACGAGAGATAAAAGAATGACTCTTTGTTGGGAAGGATGTTCAAGAGCAAGAGTCCGCCCCAAAGCATGCAGAGGATGAAAGCCCATTGAAATGTTCGACCGGAAAATCGATTCGACATGGCGCCTATCTTAAAGCAATTTCCCGCTAAAGATCAACACTACGACCTTTTGCCGGGAAGAGACCTGAGGGTCTGACCTGGAGGAAAAGGATGACGATTATAAGGATAATCACCTTGGCATAGATTGCCCCGAATCCGGGTTCAAGTAATTTATTAAGACCTCCGATGCCAAATGCAGCACCGACGGTACCGACCAGTTTACCCACTCCTCCGGCAACCACAATCAAAAATGAATCGACGATATAATTCTGACCGAGATCGGGTCCGACGTTCCCGATCAGCGTCAAGGCAGAACCAGCCATCCCGGCCAACCCGGCACCGAGGGCAAATGTCCACGCATCCACCTTTTCTGTCGAAATCCCCATGCATGCACTCATACGGCGATTTTGTGTGACCGCCCGAATCTTAAGCCCGACGGACGAACGCAAGACCAGGCCGTATATCCCGATCACGGAGACAAGACTTAAAAAAATAATAAAAAGGCGATTGTAGGGAAATTGAATGCCGACCGCCAACCGAAGGCCTCCGCTCAGCCAGCTGGGGCTCGCCACATCGACATTGGCCGCCCCGAAAATTTGGCGGACCCCCTGCTGCAGGATCAGGCTGATCCCCCACGTCGCAAGGAGGGTTTCCAAGGGACGACCATAAAGGTGACGAATAATCGACTTCTCCAAGACCAGGCCAAAAAGGGCCGAGACAATAAAGGCGAGCGGAATCGCCATCAGAAAATAGAAGTCCTGGGTCTCTACGGGAAGATAAGCGGTAAATAATTCCTGAATCACATACGTGGTATAGGCCCCCAGCATCATCAGTTCGCCATGCGCCATATTGATCACACCCATCAAACCAAAATTAATCGCCAATCCAAGCGCGACAAGCAGGAGGATGGAACTCAAACTTACGCCGCTAAAAATCGTCTCCATAAGTCTGGCAAAACGGTCCCACTTTGTAATCTTCTGGATCGATTCTTTGATGGCCTTCACTACCGCGAACTCTTTTTCTTCAGATTCCCCCTCGTCATATCCTAGGATACGCTCCTTCATTGCAGGAACAGCATTCACAGCGTGTATTTCCCCAAGGCGCACAGCCGCCTGTTTACGGACAGACGCATTATCGTCCTGGAGTAAAACCAGCCCTCTTGCTTCGTTTAATGCAAACTGGACCCAGCGGTCACTCTCCTTTTCTAAGACCTGGTCCAGCAGACCCAGTATTTCCGGATCACCAGAAAGACCCAAGCGGATCGCAGCAGATTCCCGGATCGGCGCATCAGGGCTAAAAAGCCGAAGTCGATCCAGCAAAGGATTTATTTGGATCCGCAACCGCCGACCCAGATAAATCTCTTCCAAGGCTTCTTCCGCCACATGAATCGCGCGGCCTTGTTCATCAAGAATGGAATTGAAGCGGTAGGGGTCAATCAAGAGATAAAGTTGTTGTCCATCCTGATCCACCAGGTCTCGTGTGATGACCGTGCGGCGTTCACCCCCGGGATCAATCCAAGTGTATAGGTTCCCCGCCCGCAAGGCCTCCAGTACAGGAAGCACATTCGGGTCACCCGATCTTCCCAAGGCAAAAAGGGCTTCTTCCCGCAGTATATCATCCGGGTTTCCCAGATCGAATATCAAGGAAGACACCGTAACGGGTGTTCCCACCCCGGCTTCGCTTGCAAAAGCCGAAGGGGAAACACCTCCTCTGCCCGCCTGAATAAAAACTGGCAGAAGGAAGATCAGCATGAATCGGGGGGACATGCTGACCCATCTTATTACGGACTTGACCAAAGCGCCTGTTTTTTCAGAACTTCCAGTCACATGATTATACTTTTTTAAAGGTCCCTTCATGGTCAACCCAATCACAACCTTTATCCGGATTGGTATATTCACTCCAGGGTTCCGGTTTAACCAGCCCTTTTGTTTTCCAGATCACCCGGAACTGACCGTCTTTTCGGATCTCTCCAATCAATACCGGCTTGTGGGTGTGATGGTTTCGCTCATCCAACTTCACCATGCCGCCAGGGGCCAGGAATTTCTGACCATAGGCGGCCTTGCGAACGGCATTGACTTCAGTGGTCTGCGCTTTTTCCACGGCCTGCTTCCAGAGGTAGACGCCAAAATATGCAGCCTCAATCGGATCATCGGTGACCCGACTGCTCCCACCCGGGAGGCCTTTTCTCTTACAATAGGACTTAAAGGCAGCGACGAACTTTTTGTTTTGAGGTGTCTTGACCGATTGATAGTAATTCCAGGCGGCCAAGTGACCCACCAGAGAACTTGTATCCATTCCCCGAAGTTCATCTTCGGCCACGCTAAAGGCCATAATCGGAACATCACCCGATGTGAGCCCCTTATTTGCGAACTCCTTGTAAAAGGGGACATTGCTGTCTCCGTTAATGGTACTGATCACGCAGGCACCGCCCCCTCTTGAAAACGCCTTGATCTTCTGAACGATGGTTTGGTAGTCCTGGTGATGGAAAGGCGTGTACTCCTCCTTGATATTGGCCGCAGGGACCTTTTTCGCCAACAGCATCGCACGAAGGATCTTATTGGTCGTTCGGGGATAGACATAGTCGGTCCCCAGGAGGTAGAACTTCTTGTATCCGCCTCCATCCCGGCTCATGAGGTACTCCACCGCCGGAATGGCCTGCTGGTTCACTGCGGCACCCGTGTAGAATACATTTCGCGAACACTCTTCCCCTTCATACTGAACCGGGTAAAAGAGGAGCCCGTTGTTCTTTTCAAAGACCGGAAGAACTGACTTCCGGCTCACGGAGGTCCAACAACCAAATACGACGGAAACCTTATCCTGCAAAAGAAGTCCCTTCGCTTTTTCAGCAAAGAGATCCCAGTCGGAGGCCGGATCGACAACCACGGGCTCGAGTTTTCGCCCCATCACCCCGCCTTTGGCATTGATTTCCTCCACGGCCATCAAAACCACATCCCGCAATGAAACCTCACTGATCGCCATCGTTCCACTCAGAGAATGAAGGATACCAATCTTGATCGGCCCGGATCCCTTCGCAGCCCGAACAAGGTGAGGAAAACTAAGCCCTCCAAACAAGCCCGTTGCGGCGAGTCCTGCTGCAGCCATTGCGGACTGCTTTAGAAACTTCCGCCGATCAACCTTCTTATTGATTATTTCTCCTATCCCCTGGATTATATCTTTGTCCTTTTTTTCTGACATTTGCGTCTCCTGTTTTTTATGTCACCATTGTGTTTGACCTGAGCATTAACACTCTTCCGTCAATACTTACGGACTGGCGGGAGTGAACGTCCCAGAACCCTTCTTCGGAACAGGCTCCAAATCTTTACGAAAAAATCCTGGAGAACGGGCGTATCGTGGGCAAGAGCCCGCACAACAAGTCCACGACGCGTTAATAAACTGACACCCCAAGACAGGTCTTCTTCAAGAGATCGAATTCTGTTCAGAAGACCTTCAAGCAATTCATCCTTGCAAAAAATATAGATTGATCCCAAATGGCTGTACTCCCCCATCACCCCCCCTACATTAAGAGGTCTGTCCCTAGGCATCAGACAAAAAGACTCTTGCGAGATCAAGCCTTCATTGTCCTTTATTTTCACTCGGTTATCGTAAAGACGATACCCGAATGATTCGCCGCTTCCTGATCTCCCGGGTCCCAGAATGTCGGACCAAAAGAGTGTGGCCCCCTCTTCGAGAAAGATATTTGTCTCCTGGAGGAATGCCGATTCCGAAAAAGGAAGAAGCGGTTCCGGAAGATACTCGAGAACCGCCCCAGCCCCGATCCTGAAACAGACTTTCTGTCTTCCCTCCCCGGAGGGCATAGAATAAACCTTCGTCGCTGAAGGCACGGCCACTAAACCCTCCGCCCCGCTCTCAAGATGGAGGGACACCTCCATCTGATCTCCCGCCAGGACTCCTCCCGCTACATTGAGAATATAGAGATGGGCGGGAGAGGCCCCTTCAGGATAGAAGGGTCTGAGCACCTTGAGGGGTGCCCGCTGACGCATCACCCGTGCGACGGTCTTCTCTCCCTTTCGCTCAAATGTGACATCCAGAAGGCCATGCATCTTGTTCAGTCTGCTCCTCTTTTAGAATGTGACGATGGCCTCCAAGGTGACCAAATCCGTATCATCGCCAGCCACACTGTCATTAGGGTCCAATGTATACCATTCTAGTATGGTACTGAGATTGTCATTCACGGCATAGGATCCAGCAACCGTCATCGTGGTCGAGGTCACGGGAACCACTAAACAGTTTGGCCCCGCGAGATCACAGTCGAGGGAATCATACCGCAAGGTCAGCCCGTAAGGCCCCTGGGTCGTGTTGACCCATATTCCCCAGCCGCTCAATTCGTCATCATCCACATATTCCCCAGCCACAAGAAGGGCTCCGACCGCCGTGTCGCCTTTCCAAGTTGCAATGACATCCAGGATATCGAGTGCATCAACCCCGACAACGTCGGCTGTCTGAACATATCCGACGGATAGACCCACCCCTTCAAACGGAGCCAAGCGAACTTGTGCGCCGAAATCGCCCTTGGTCTGTTTTACGAATACATCGACTTCAGCCATCCCCATTTTCCCTGTGACCATGACGCCCGTCAAGCCCAAGGCGCCTGCAGTACCCAAAGGTCCACCCAATTGCCCATAGCTGGTCTGAAGGAGGCCGGGCGCGTCGGGACCTTCAAATCCGATCAAGGTATTGAACTTTCCACCTGTGACCGTAACCATCCCAACGGGCAAGCTAAAGAAGACCTGTTCTACTGTTAGAGGGGTCTCGGCTGTGGGTGCGCCCTTATTAATATCGAGGTCCAAGCGTACCGAAACGGGACCGCGATCTGCCATAAAATCGACCTCTCCATCGATCGTGAATGCTCTTTCATTGTTTGGGTCGACTGGGATTTTCTCATCCGTAATCGTATAGACTAGGTCGGCAAATCCGCTAACCGATACGTCGCCTGCATAAATAGAGGTTGTGCTCATTGCGAAACCAATGATGATAACGCTTACCAACATCAAAACCTTCTTTCCGATCTCCATTATGTTCTTCCTCCTGCCTGAGTTAAATTTTTCGTGATTTTAAACGATACATGCCAGCAACAGTCTGATTCTGTGTCTGCTTACTTCCTCCTCGAATGTTTTTGTAAGGTTCATAGATCAGGTACGCCAAAAAAATGCCATATCCTCCCCATAGGGTGAGACATGGCATCTTTGCCATACAGCTTCGATTACACCGACGTAACCTGCTGCAATTTCTATCATGATCTATATAGAACAAAAAAATGCCACATTTCTCATTAAAGAAAAGACGTGGCATCATCGCCGGTCACGGGCAACTACTCCATTGTAATCACCGCCGATTGGTTACCGTCTGAACTCAAAAGACCCCAAATTCATTAAGTCACCTTTTGTGAGCCTTATATACGATGCTCTGTAATAATTGTCAAGTTTTTTTCTCCTTTCTAAATATGTGATAGCAATTATGGTGCAAGATCAGATGACCTCATAAAAAGACCACGCTATGGGTTGCGGGCGTCATCACCATACCTTCTAATATGAGAGCCACATGGACAACATATTTTTGGGCCGTTCCGGATTATGAGAATAATTTGACATTGCTGGTTATTCCCCTTATAACTTATTGGCTGAGATTAAACAGCGTGCTTTTGTTTGATCTTTAATAATACGCAATATCGTTCTGATCGGGAGGGATCGTATGTTTGGACTTGGGTTTCCGGAGCTTTTAATTATCTTTATGATCGTTCTTGTCTTCTTTGGAGCAGGCAAATTACCAGAGATTGGGACAGGGCTTGGAAAGGCCATTCGAGGGTTTAAGAAAGGCATCTCTGAATTAGATGAAGCCGATGATCCTTCTATCATTTACCAAAAAGAAAAAAAACATTGAGATAACCCATATCCCCTTCTTTTACTAAAAATCGCCTACACAAGAAACGTATCCTCGCGGACACGCCTGGGTGAATATTAATCGGGATTGGTCTCTGGCCTGATCGCAACAAAATCCAGTATTGGCTGAATGTCACTGACTGAAGTTCATTGGCCAACGTTTTTCCTGCTCACTGGTATTGTAAAGCTCCCTTATATCTAGGGGTCCTTGAAATAGAGTCCTCCAGCGTAAACTACGCGAAGAAGGAGGACAGATCTTTAATTTCGGTTCTGTCGCAAAGTTCGATTTACGACCTAATACCGATAAAGCATACGAAGTTATGTCAATTACTTAGGATGCCTCTGCACGACATAAAATACCGATTATTTGTTTTTTGCGACAGAACCGAAGAAACCCTTCAGAAGCTGCTTAAAATTGATCCGGCTGTCAAAGCCATTGTGTCTAGTGGGTATACCAATACACCCATCGTGGCTCATTATCGGAAATATGGGTTCAGCGGCGTGGTGACAAAACCCTATAAAGCCTCAGAATTATGTCACATCGTGAATACAATCATCATGGAAAGTCGTAGCTGATTCAGCCATTCATGACGGACCGTTCTGGGTTTTTCCCGCCACCCGATTATAGTCATCAATTACGTTGAATATCCTAAAACTTCGCCCATCATTAAGTCGATCATGCATAAAATCCATTGACCAGGTTTCGTTCATCTGACGAGGAACCGCCAGGGCTTCTGGTTTATCCTGAGGATCAACTCTAACTCTCCGTAAATACGGTATACGCGCTTGTGGTTGTATCCATACCCTTTCACATTACGCAGGCAGAGAAAACCCAGCCCAAGTCCCCGGGTCCGGTGGGTGGTGATCAACCGCAATAGCCAGTCTGCGATAAACCCATTCTCCCCATCATTTTTTGTCTGATAGCGGGAACAGGCTTCACTAATCCCCAAGGCTTTGCAGACTACTCGAATCGATCCCTTGCCTACTCTAACCGCAACTTCCGCCATCTCCTTCCGTCGAGATGACTTTAAAACTTTTTTTCAAGTGTCTCCCGGGTGATCTGGTAATCCGGTTCTGTCGCAAATGTCGATTTAAGACCTAATACTGATAAAGCATACGCAGTTATATCAATGGCTTAGGATGCCTCTGCACGACATAAAATACCGGTTATTTGTTTTTTGCGACAGAACCAGTCAATTCCTGATCACGGATGCGAAGAACCAATTGGCGAAGGGACGGGCCCACGCCGTAATCGGCCAGGTCCGGCGGGACATCAAACGGTTCAGAGGTGCCGTAACCAGTGCTGGAGCGGCCCTGCCCTGATCCGTTTCCTCAGGCTTCCCTCATCAAACTGTGCATGCGGTTTTTCCGCATGGCTATCCGATGTACTTCACCGCAGAGCGTGCACCCCCTCAAAGCTAATTTCCTAATTATTTCAATTGCTTGTGACGATTATAGTCGGGAAAGGGCGGGACATTTCAAAAGAATGAACAATTCGGTTCTGTCGCAAATATTGTCGAGCGATATAAAAGTGTCTGAAACGGTATTGCCTATGCAACCAAGGAATAAAATTGTTGGGCGAAGGTCTAGTGTTGCGCATAATACCTCTTATAAGATTTAGTCACCTACACTCACACCTCAACCATAGACTTCCCTGCAGGAGTGACTTTGATCTTACCCCGTTCCACCTGCGCAAGGTCATATGCCTGCTGAAGAGCTAACCAGCTTTGGGCGGTCCCGCCAAAAGCTTTCTCTAGTCTCACAGCCATTTCCGGGGAAATACCCGCCTGGCCATTAATGATCCTCGACAGCATATGCCGAGTAATTCCTAATGCTTTTGCCCCATCGGTGACCGTGAGGCCAAGAGCCTCAAGACAATCCCGTCTGATCGAACGACCCGGATGAGGAGGATTATGCAGTCCCATAGTGTTCTCCTTTTTAATGGTAATCAATCATATTGACATCCAAAGCGCTACCACCTTCAAAACGAAACACAATTCTCCAGTTCCCTGTTACCTTTACGCTCCAAAACCCTTTGAGGTCTCCCTTTAACGGGTGCAGGTTCCATCCAGGAAGGTTCATTGCTTTTATATCTCCGGCCACATTTAAGCGGGCCAAAATATCATCAATAACCGGGACAAGGTGCGGGGTCAGACCGGATGGGTCCTCCTTGTAAAACCACCGCTTCAAACCTCGATGTTTAATGCTCTTTATCATTTATAATAGTGTGCACTGTTCATGTACGGTTGTCAATGCAGATTATATTGTAACCCTCCCATATAATTGGGGCATTTAAAAATAGAGTTCTCCAGAGTAAACTACGCGAATTAGGAGGACAGACCTTTAATTCCCCCCAAAAAACCCATAACCAAGCATTCAATCGAATCCGTCCACAAAGAACTCTTACAATTTGATTTTGTGCTCATTTTGTGCTCAACTCAAACACCCTCAGGCCTATTCTAGCCTACTCCAGCCAATTTAGGCCTTTTTCGTAACTCTTTGCTGGAGTTGGTTTTAGTTGGTTGGAGTAGGCTGGAGTAGGGAGGGTGGGGTGCTTTCCTAAATCGTGTGTCGGGTGTTCGAATCACCCCGGGGGCACCAAAAATTTAAAATGGAGGAGACCATGAAGATTCGAGCATTGAACAACTGGGCGGTAATCCGCCCCGATCAGGAAAAGGAACAATCGGGCGGAGGAATCTTTATCCCCGATGCCGCCAAGGATAAACCACAAATCGGAGAAGTGCTGTCCATCGGACCGGGACGCATAAAAGAAGAGAAGGACAAAAAAGGAAAAGTCATTGAGAAGAAATTTGAGCCGACCGTGGTGAAACCCGGTGATCGTGTCTACTACGATAAATACGCCGGAAACAAAGTTGAGGACGACGGGGAGGAACTGTTGATCGTGCGGGAAGATGACATTTTGGGGCTCGTCGGGTAAGGCCACACAGGGATCAGATGTGCCTAAAGGCGCTAGGGAGTCTTTCCATCGGGATGTACACCCGGAACTCCTCTTTAACGGCTATTTCTCTCGTTGTTTCTATCCTCATTCCGCTGCGGCTGACATCGATTAGTTTTCCTATCCCGTTGCCGATCCTCTTGGAGTCGCTCGTGCCTCCATCGCCATGATACACAATGGGACATTAGCAATCAAAACGGGAATTGAGCCTTTTTCCACGACCAAGGAGATCGGCCGTGGAACTGGTCTCGGCCTGACCTCCGCTTACGGGACCATAAAAAAACATGGAGGGTGGATCGGGCTGGAGACCGCCCAAGACAAAGGAACGACTTCTTTGATCTATCTCCCTCGGACAAAAGATCCTGTTGTCACAAAGGTCACAAGTGAGTCCGGTAAACCGCCCGCCACCGAGACTGAAACAATCATGATTGTCGATGACGATGAACCCATTCGTGAATTGAGCAAAGTAATCCTGGAGACGCAGATATACGGCACTACTTGCTGAGGATGGGGATCAGGCACTGGAAATCTTTAGTAAGGAACGAGGGCGGATTCGACTGGTCGTACTCGACTTGACCCTGCCCCCCATTTCACTTGACAGGATGAAGTCTTATTTCCTAGAGTGTCGATCTGGGAGTAAGGACCTGAATAGGCTGAGATGACCATGAACAGTGTTTATTTTGATCTGGAAACGCAGAAGAGTGCTGCGGATGTGGGCGGATGGGGGAACAAGCATCTGATGCGTGTTTCTTTTGCAGTGACCTACTCCACAAAGGAGGCCTGCTTCAGGGGATTTGAAGAGGAAGACATGCCGGCACTCCTCTCTGAACTTTCCAGTGCCGATTGCGTCATCGGGTATAATCTTCTTGGATTTGATTATACGGTCATGTCGGCCTATACCGATCGCGATTTATCCTTACTTCCCACGCTGGACCTCATGGCCGACCTCCATTTAATATTGGGCTTTCGCCCCAAACTTGAAAACCTGGCACAAGCGACCCTGGGATCGGGAAAAATGGCCGAAGGGCTCCAGGCCGTTCGCTGGTATCAGGAAGGCCGTTTTGCAGATATCGCGATCTATTGTAAAGAAGATGTACGCATCACACGGGATTTACATCTCTTCGGATGTAAAAACAAGTTCATATACTGCACTGATAAAGCGGGCCAGTCAAGACAAGTCGAAGTAAACTGGTAAGGGAAGCAACACTTGAATCAAGGAGTATCGAATGAGAAAAACAGGGTCTCTTCTTTTGATGGCACTCGCTTTATTGTTCATCAGTCACGGACCGGCTAAGGCCGATGAAGGAGGAGGAAAGGCCGAAGCGGTGGCCCGTCAGTTGATTGAGAGCTCTGGAGCGGACCAATTCGGTTCACGGGTGATTGAACAGATGGTCGGATTGCAGCAAAAGAGAATGCCCGACATTCCGGATCAATTCTGGGAAAACTTTAAGGCGGGAACAAATCCTGACGACCTTGTCCTTCTGATCATCCCCATTTACGTGAAACACCTGAGTGTCGAAGAGATGCAGGCGATCATTGATTTTTACAAAAGCCCTGCAGGGGAAAGGCTATTGGACAAACTGCCCCAGATTACGCGTGAAACCATGAACGCGGGTCGTCAGTGGGGAGCAGAATTGCGCATGGAGATGACAAGGAAACTCCAGGAGACAGACCTGAAAAAGCTCAAGTAGATACAAACAGTTACAAAAAACCTATCTACACATGGCCTTGATCAAGATGTCGGCCACCTCGGGCCGGGTAAACTCCAGCGGAGGCCGAATCCCGTCCTTAAGCATTTCCCTCACCTTTGTCCCGGAAAGGGTGATGCGCTCACTCGGATCATGCGGACAGGTTTTCGCCGAGATCATCCCGAGACAGGGCTTGCAGAAAAAAGTATGCTCGAAAAAGAGGGTTCGGATACCGAGTTCTCCCTCATCATATTCTTTAAAGATTTGTTGTGCTTCGTAGGTTCCGTAAAAGTTGCCAACCCCGGCATGGTCCCGACCGACAATAAAGTGAGTCACCCCGTAATTTTTCCGGCAGATGGCGTGAAAGATCGCCTCCCTCGGGCCGGCGTAGCGCATCGCGGCAGGAAAAACGCTGAGGACCGTTCGGTCTTTCGGGTAGTAGTTTTCGAGCAGGACCTTGTAGCAATCCATCCGGACATCAGCCGGGATATCCCCCTCTTTCGTCTCACCCACGATTGGATGGAGAAGAAGCCCGTCGGTAATCTCCAGGGCACACTTCTGGATATATTCATGCGCGCGATGGACCGGGTTGCGTGTCTGAAATGCCACAATCCTTTTCCAACCTCTCTCTTCAAAAAGCTTCCTGGTTTGAACCGGCTCAAGCCGGTGCTCCTGAAAAGGCTGACCCGACGGACGCCGCAGCATGGTAATCCTGCCCCCAAGGAGAAGATCACCCAGGGAATGCGTGTAGGCCACGCCCGGGTGAGACAGGTCGTTGGTTCCGTAGGCGGCCAAGGCTTCCATTTCCTTATCGAAAGGAAAGATCTCTGCGATCTTTAAAATAGCGAGCGAGGAACCTGTTTCCTGAGAAAGTGCGACCTCCGCGCCTTCTTTGAGAGAGGCCGCTTCCTCTGTCGTCACTGAAAGTGTAATCGGAAGGCTCCAGGGCAGACCGTTTTTCAGACGCATTTCTTGGAGAACATGGTGGTAATCGTCGCTCCCCATGAACCCTTCGAGAGGGGAGAATGCGCCGGTTGCAATCAGTTCAAGGTCAGAGACCTCTCGCGGGGTCAGGACAATTTTTTCCAGGCCTTCAGCCTTGCGGGTCAAGGGCTCCACTTCGTTGGAATCGACAAAGCGGCTGATTAATTTTCCCCCATGGGGGATTGAAATACTCATGCTATTCTCCTGTGAAAGTATTCGTGTGATTTCGTATGATAAAGATAACGACGCCATATCTACCGATATTTATATTGAGAAGTCGATGGCCTCGGCTCCCCCTTCCACCTTTTCATCCAGCGCAACCTGCATGATTTTTGTCCGGATGGTGAAAACCTCTTTATTCCCTTTCAGATCAATGGCTTCCCAGGTAATCTGGTTCCCTTTTTTGGGAACATGCGGGATCAGCCTTGCCCCCTTCGACCCAAACTGGAAGGAAAGGTGAAATTCAATCGCTTCCTCAGGGCAGACCTTGACGCAGGGGAGACAATCCCAGCAATCCTCCGGATATTTCAGGTAAGCCTTGTTCTCCGCATGGTCCTTCACAATCAAATCACCGGGACACATCCTCAAACAGGGAGGCTGGCTCGATCCATTACAGCCGTTACATTTTTCCGGGTCAACCCAAACAGGCATCTGCTCCTCCTAAATGTAACGGTTCAGCACACCCCTCTTTCCCTCCATGGCGGCGTTGCTGTGGTGCTCGAATCCTCACGTATAAACCATACGCTCCGGGTTCTGCGCGCTCCGCGCCTTGCCCTGAAGAAAAGTAGTGGCATGCTGAACCGTTACTTAAAATATTAATTAACGGTCTCTTGCCCAAGCATTACGCATCATTTTGCCTGATACCGGTCTCCCGGCACAATCTGCTCATAAGGACGAGTAATCATTTCTATTTCGCCCGTAAGCGGATCTCTTATCGAATTGACAAACTTCAGCCAGTGCGCATCGTCCCGGTTCGGAAAATCGGTCCTGGACTGATAGGTCGGCCACCGGGTCTCCTTCCGAAAAAGGAGATGTTCGACCAAAACCTGGGCCACATCAATACGATCGATGACCTCATGTACCTTCATCAGGTGATGGAGGTCACTGGCCACCAGCTGGCCTACCTCTCCCGGAAGTTTCGCCAGGCGATCTCGGGCGATGGTTAACATCTTTTCATTCATCTCGTAATGGGTCGAAACCCCGCCTGCATATTCCTCCATGATCTTTTGAAGCCTTGCCTCAAAGTCCACCGCGCTGATCCCGTGCCGTAACTTTGCATGACCCTTCAGAGGCTTAAAAGCACGCTCCTCCTCGGCATCAACCTGTTCAGCCTCAACCTCAGCCGGAGCCATCTTCTCTATGTCGCTCCCCATGGCCCGCGCGGCGATGATCCCTTCCGCCCAGCACCCTGAGACAAACTTGAAGGGAGCCCCTCCCGCAACATCCCCGGCAGCGTATAGACCTTTTAATGTGGTTCTCCGGTCTTTGTCCACCCAGTATCCGGCCTGACAATGTCCTCCGACCACGTAGGGCTCTGTTGTCTGAACCTCAACCGGCTCTCTCGCAGGGTCGATATCATTGGCCAGCCAGTAAAGGACCTGTGAAGGATACATATCCAGGTAGGCCGACTTCAGGTCCCGGACTTTCTCCGCACTGAGGCCCCGGGTATCCAGGTAGATCGGACCGCGTCCTTCCTTGATCTCCTGAACCGGACCATGTGCCCGGTACGGGGTCGGGGCGCCATCTCCTCCCAGATCGGCATAGCGCGTCACCATAAAGCGCTCTCCATCGGAGTTGACCAGCGGTGCCTTAGCCCCGAGCGCAATCGTCCCGGTCGGCGCAATTGCATCTTTTGTCCGAATCGCGACATAGCGCATTTCATAGGAGGTCATTTCTGCCCCGGCCCGGATCCCCATGGCATACCCGGCCCCCGTATTGTAGGGGGAATACCAGGTCTTGTGGGAGGCATCCCCCGTATTATTTGGACGATAGATCCCTGCGGCGCCTCCGGTGGCAATCAGTGTCGCCTTCGCCTGAACAACATAAAAGGTACCATTCCGAAGCGAAAAGCCGACCGCGCCCACAACCCGAGCCTCTTTCGTCAAAAGATTCGTGACGGTCACCCAGTTGTAGACCTTGGCCCCGGCGGATCGCGCCGCCTTTGCGAGAATCGGCTTGAGTGATTCCCCGTTTATTTTTATATTCCAACGGCCGCGCGGGATATAATTTCCGTCATCATCGCATAAGATCGGAAGCCCCCATTTCTCCACTTTCTTGACACCGTATTCAAAAAGTTCCGACATGGATTTGACGAGGTCTTCCCGCACCAATCCGCAGGAATCGGCCCGGACATAACGAACAAAGCTTTCTGGAGTTTCTCCTTTGTTCAGGTAGGCATTAATCGCGTTCATCCCCCCCGCGAGGCATCCGCTCCGGTCGATATGGGCCTTCTCCATGATCGTCACCGAGCATTGAGGGTAGCGTTCCTTCATCTCCACCGCGGCCATGCATCCCGCCGTTCCGCCCCCGATAATCAAAAAATCCGTATGAATTATTTTTCGTTCCATCTTCGCCCTTTTCTATACCTTAAATATGAAACATCAGGACCTGTTTCTCTTCCCGCTCTCTTTTTCTCTCACAAAGATCTTCAAAGGTGATCGAGTCAAGATGGTCCTTCAACGAGGCATTGACCTCTGCCCAGACCTCCTGAAGGACAATCTCTTCTACCCTTTTTCTTTCAAATCCGGAACGCTTACTCTGGCGTTTCTCTGAGGACTCCATCGGAGTCAGGGAGCCTTCAACGGCCTGAAGCACGTCTCCAAGCAGGATCTGATCAGGGGATTTTGTAAGGCGATAGCCTCCGTGAGGTCCCCGTACACTCTCAACCAGTGCCCGTTTTTTGAGAAGGCTCATGACCTGCTCCAGAAAGCGAAACGATATCTCTTCCTTCTGAGCAATTGATTTTACCTGAAGGGGGTCTTTCCCCGGATGGAGAGAAAGGGCCAGTATGGCCCTTACAGCGTATTCACCCTTTACCGAGAAACTAAACATAAACCTACTATTCCGATAGGAATTATATGATTCATGCTTTATAGCCGAACAAGGACCTCCATGTCAAGCCATGACTTGAGCACACGTAGCGAGTGAATAAGATTAGAGCTTTACTTCCTCTCAGCCAGGAGAATCCTCGCCCTTATGGGCGGGGTTGTTCAAACTGGGCAAGATTTCAATATTCCAGGAATTTGACATTTTGATTGAAACCAATTGTTTTTTTTGACATAATGTAGTCCGTTTTATGTTGAGAAAGGCTTCCGTGTTGTCAAAGCAGGATGAGGAAACCGGGTCCTCGTGGGGTCACCCGAAAGCAAATATCTTAAATCGCTTCATCGCAAAATTTATTGACTTTCTCGTTGTCGCAGCAATATTCCAGATCCCGCTTCAAATGAGTTTTCTGGCCTCTCTGGTCTATCTATTGATTGCGGACGGGTTCGCAAGTGGAAGGAGTATCGGGAAACAGGTGATTGGCCTTCAGGTGGTTCTACCCAATCCGCTCCGAGGCGCGTCATTCAAAGAATCAATTATTCGTAATTTTCCTTTGGGAGTCGGCTTCTTTTTTTTCCATATCCCCCTCATCGGCTGGCTTCTGGTATTATTTATAGTCGGCTTCGAATCCTTACTCATCATTGGGAACACAAAAGGACATCGTATTGGGGATGAATTGGCAAAGACGCAGGTATTAGACCAGATGGTTCCTGAGCCACTGGAAAGGTAATGGCATGCTGAATCGTTACGACAACTATATGGAGAGGGAATGGGTCTGACAGACAGCATTTTGGGATGGTTCTCAACCGACCTGGCGATTGATCTGGGAACAGCCAATACCCTGGTTTATCTTCGCGGGAAAGGGATCGCAATTAATGAACCCTCCGTTGTGGCCATCGAACGAAAATCCGGGAAGGTGGTCGCGATCGGGACTGAAGCAAAAAGAATGCTGGGGCGAACCCCCGGGAATATCGTTGCAATTCGCCCGATGAAGGATGGGGTCATCGCCGATTTTGAGATTGCCGAAAAAATGTTGAGCCATTTCATAAAAAGAGCCCATAATCGCAGCACCTTTGTTCGCCCTCGCGTTATTATCGGTGTCCCTTCCAAGATTACACAGGTTGAACAGAGAGCAGTCCGTGACTCAGCCGAGTTGGCGGGTGCCAGAGAAATCTACCTGATTGAACAGCCCATTGCTGCCGCCATCGGGGCGGGACTCCCCATTGCGGAACCTTCCGGCAACATGGTTGTGGATATCGGAGGAGGGACAACCGATATCGCCGTCATCTCCCTGGCCGGAATTGTCTATTCCGAATCGGTCAAAACCGCCGGCGATAAAATGGATGAGTCCATTGTCAGCTATATCAAACGAAAATACAACCTCCTGATCGGAGAACATATGGCGGAAATGATCAAGTTTGAAATCGGCTCCGCCTACCCGCTGGATGAAAAGAAAACTTTTATGATCAAAGGGAGAGACCTGATATCCGGGATACCCAAAACAATGGTCATCGATGACAGTGAGATGCGGGAAGCACTTGCAGACCCAATCTCGACGATTATTAACGCCATTAAGGTCGCCCTGGAGAATACGCCTCCGGAATTGGCCGGAGACATTATCGACCGGGGCATTGTACTTGCCGGCGGCGGATCGCTTTTAAGAGGACTGGACATCCGAATCCGTGAAGAGACAAACCTTCCCATTATTACCGTCGATAATCCCTTGACCACGGTCGTCCTTGGAACGGGAAAGGCCCTGGATCAACTCAGTCTGCTTCGTAAGATCTCTCTCGCGTCTCAATCGCACTTATGACCTGTCACCGACCTCACCCACCCAGGGCTTAAGATCTGAACCTCTTGGGAAAAACGCGGTGCCACGTGATTTGAATATAAGGGCAGCAGATGGTCCGTCGGGTCAATATTTATAAACGCTTTCTCTATCTCTTTCTCCTCCTCAGTGTTGTCATCGCACTGCTTTTACCCGATTTTCAAAGAAAACCGGTCGCCTGGCTTGGCGCGACCATTGGCAATGCGGTCTATGCTCTTCAGGAAGGAACACATGCCGTCACCACTGGAGTCAGCGGTATCTGGAATGGGTATTTTAATCTTATTGATGTCGAAAAAGAGAATGGGCAACTCCATAAAACCATTGAACAACTCAAAGGCGAAATGCACATGCTCAGAGAACAAGCGGTCTTGGCAGAACGACTTCAGGCTTTCCTAGAATACAAAGACGAATCGCAGGTGGCACTCATTTTATCAACCGTCATCGGCCGGAAGCCGAGCCACTGGGATGAAACAATCATCATCGATAAAGGAACAAATGCGGGTGTCAATAAGGACATGGGCGTTGTAACACCACAAGGCGTTGTCGGAAAGGTGATTAAGGCATGGCCCGCTTATGCCCAGGTTCTCCTGATGACCGACCGCAACAGTGGGATTGCAGCCCTCATCCAGCGTACGCGGGATGAGGGCATTGTCCAGGGGACTGCAGAAGGAGGGGTCCGGTTGAGCTATCTTCCCCAGTTTTCTGAAGCAAAGGTCGGAGATGTGCTGCTCACTTCCGGTCTCGATGGAAGTTTTATAAAAGGGCTTAAGATCGGAGTGATCGAAAGTGTCACTAAAAAAAAAGAGCAACAAATTTTTCTCCAGATCAAAGTCCTGCCTGAAGTCAACCTGGACCGCCTGGAAGAGGTTTTCATCATCAGGCAGGACACAACACCCTTCTCCTCCGATGAACCTCGCTGAATACGAATCACGAGTGAGACCAAAGCTCCTACTTCACGGAATCACTCCATATGATAAAATGGTATGATGGCAGGGGTACAAGTCTCCTTTAAAGACTTGAGCAAAGGCTATTGAAGGTCTAGGAACCTCTGATTAAGTCTGGGTTGAGTTTTTCAGGAGATCTATATGTTTCGATTCAAGGCACAAATCGAAGAGGATGGTTCTCGCGAAGCCATAGCCAACGATTGTTAAGATTTGAAACGCAGAAGCGGGACATAAGTGCCCTGAAAAAAAATTCATGACTTATTCAGAGCTCCCCTAAGCAATGCAGGTATTTGGTTGAAGTGGTTTACCCGTATCATGGTCTTCTTATTTTTTATCCCGGTTCAGACCCTCCTCCTGGAACCACTCAAAATGGGAGGCGTGAAGCCTGATCTTGCCCTCTTGCTCGCATTCATGCATGGATGGGCCTTTGGAGAAATGAATGGTCTTTTCTGGGGTCTGGCGCTGGGAGGGCTTATGGACCTTTTCTCGGTCGGCTTCCTCGGCGTCAATCTTGTCCTGAAGGGGATCATCGGTCTTTTCGCGGGCTTGTTCGGAAAAACCCTCATCAATCTCCCCATCTGGGGGAACGGCCTGATCATTTTCATCCTTTCGCACCTCCACGACTTGATCGGCACCCTCTTCCTGCGCGGTGTCGGGGAGGATGGGTTTACGATGGGGATCCTGAGCCAGATATTTTTGAGGGCGCTTTACAATGGCTTTCTGGCCACTGCGCTGTTCTACGCTTTTTTGAAATTTAAAAACCGTGGAGGGATGTCGAAATATGCAAGCACCTCATCTCCCCCAGGTTGATAACCGGGGCTTTCAGATCCGGATCAGTCTATTCTTTGGCCTCATCGCCTTCGCCCTTTTCCTCCTTCTTCTGAGGGCCTGGTATCTTCAGATCGTTCAAGGAGAATACTACCTGGAGCTGTCTGAGAATAACCGCCTTCGTGTTATTGAAACACCGCCTCCCCGTGGGCGAATTTATGACCGGAACGGATCTGTCCTTGTAAACAATCCCCCCAGCAACAACCTCTATGTGGTCCTGGGCGACATGCCCGCACCGGAAGAGATCATCCCTCGGCTCGCCAAACTCATTGGAATGCCTCCTGATGAGATATCGGACCGATTGAAGAAGAACAAAAGAGATCTCTTCCTCCCGGTCAAAATCAAAGAGGATTTGACAATGAGGGAGGTCGCACAAATCGAAGGACACCGCCTGGACCTTCCCGGGGTCAATATCCAGTCAGAATTCAAGCGGGATGCCGTTTATGGGGCTCTGGCCGCACATCTTATTGGTTATGTCGGAGAAGTGACGCAGAAACAACTTGCCTCCGGAAAATACGAGGATGCAAGGGGGGGAAGCATTATAGGTCAATACGGAGTGGAGCAGACTTATGATGCCATCCTTCGGGGGACCCGGGGACGGAAAAGAATCGAAGTCGATGCCCTTGGATACGAAAGAAGTGTTGTCGAGGTCACCCCCCCTGTCCAGGGGGACGACATTTTTTTAACCCTGGACCTCGATGTTCAGAGGGTGGCCGAAGAAGCACTCGCACAACGTCCGGGGGCTATCGTGGCCATGGACCCACGTAATGGAGAGATCCTGGCCATGGTCAGTCATCCAACCTTTAATCCAAACATGATCTCCAGAGGGATCTCATCGAAGGCATGGAAAGCCCTCCTTGAAGATACCAAACGCCCATTAACCAATCGAGTCATCCATGGTCAATATCCCCCGGCATCCACCTATAAAATTGTGATGGGAGCGGCAATTCTGGAATCGAAGATAGCATCCACGATGGACAAGATCACCTGCAAAGGTTTTATTCGTTTTGCAGGACGCACATACAGAGACTGGAAGTGGAATGGTCACGGACAGGTCGACCTTCATCGCTCCCTCGTTGAGTCTTGTGACGTCTATTATTATGAGATGGGGGCAAAACTCGGGGTCGACACCATTTCCCAGTTTTCTTACACCTTTGGGCTGGGGAGACCCACCGGCATCGAACTTGCCTACGAAAAGGGGGGCTTGATCCCAACCTCTGAGTGGAAGAAACGTGTCTATAAAGAACGCTGGTTCCCCGGGGAAACCCTCTCTATTTCTATCGGACAAGGCTTCGTTCTGACAACACCCATTCAGCTCGCCGCTATGATCAGCGCAATCGCCGCAGATGGCGTCATGCATTCCCCGCAGTTATTGAAGAAAATCAGAAGACATACCACGCAATCATTCGAGGCCGTTCCATCAAGTAAGGGAAGACGTCTGCCAATTTCTTCAGAAACCATTCGGGCGATCCAGAGTGCGCTCGCCGGGGTCGTCTCCGACCCAAAAGGAACCGCCAAGACATCCCGGTCGAAGCTGGTTTCGATGGGAGGGAAAACAGGAACCGCCCAGGTGGTTGCAAGACCGGAGGACGACAGCGAACTGCCTGCCCACCTCAATGATCATGCCTGGTTCGTGGCGTACGCCCCTGTGGACGATCCCGAAATCGCGGTAGTCGTCCTGGTAGAGAATGGCGGGCATGGTGGTTCCACGGCCGCCCCTCTTGCCCGAAAGATCATTGAGGCCTATTTTGGGGAACCCGAAGAGCCGATCACGACAGAAGACCCAAGATCGGCGATTGGATCTTGGGATAAACCGCCAAGTCGTCTGAAAGACAAGGCCAGAGGCCATAAGGACGACCGAAGCGTACTCACCCGTACGGTGAGGAGTCTGTTGACCGATAACGCAGTATTATCGGACGAATCGGCAGTTTCTAATTCCGCAATCGCGGAATTAGGGGAAGAAGACGCGCTTGATCTTGTTCGAAAGGAAGGGATGAATCAACAAGGAACACAATCGTGAGCGATCGCAGAATGATTGCGGGCTATGACTGGCTTTTTTTGATTGTTCTTTTTATTATCCTTGGATTGGGCGTTTTGTCCATCTACAGCGTAACCACCCTGCATGAAACGACCTCGACAGGTAGAACGCCCCTGTACATGAAACAAATCTATTGGATTATTCTTGGCTGGGTTGCCTTTCTGATCATGGCCTGGATCGATTATCACGAAATCATACGTTTTGCCTACCCGATCTATGCCGGAACCATTGTCATGCTGGCCTTGGTGCCGTTTATTGGACGCGTCGGAATGGGTGCACAACGCTGGATTCAGATCGGATCCCTCTCTTTTCAGCCATCAGAAGTCGCTAAAATCAGCATCCTGCTTGCCCTGGCAAAATACTTTTCCGACTATTATCCCAAAAAGGGACTCAACCTCAAAGAGCTTATGGTCCCGGCAGCCCTCCTCCTTCTCCCGATGGTCCTTATCTTAAAGCAGCCGGATCTCGGGACCGCGCTCTCCATTTCCTCAATCTTTTTCAGCATGCTCTTTGTTGTCGGACTCAAATCAAAATTTTTGATCAATTTTTCATTGTTGTCGGCAATGTTGTCTCCCTTTATCGGGCAACTGATCTGGAATCACCTGAAAGACTATCAAAAGAAGCGACTCTTGACCTTTATCAACCCGGCAAATGACCCGACGGGGACCGGATACCAGATCATTCAATCTAAGATTGCAATCGGTTCCGGAGGCCTTTCGGGAAAAGGCCTTTTTGGCGGTACACAGAGCCAGTTGCAGTTTCTTCCGGAAAGACACACCGATTTTATCTTTTCCGTGTTTGCGGAACAGTGGGGCTTCCTGGGGATTTTATTTTTATTCCTCTTATTCCTCTTCCTTTTTTCCTGGACCATTGAGATCGCAACAAGATCCAGAGATATTCTGGGTTCCCTGATTGTGGTCGGGGTCATCGGCCTGATCTCTTTTTATGTCCTGGTCAACATAGGCATGACACTCGGCGTTATGCCTGTTGTGGGTGTACCGCTTCCTCTCTTTAGCTACGGAGGAACAGCCATGGTTTCCACCATGGCTTTGCTAGGGCTCCTTTTAAATGTTAAATTAAGACGGTTTATGTTATTTTACTGACAGATGGAACCTCTAAATACGCTCTGAGGCTCCTTATTTTTTTATTTCCAGCATTGGGATTTGCATCTACTAATAGTGCCAACTGTCAAGTCCCCTGAAAGACAAGGCCAGATGCCAAAGGTCGATCGAGGCGTACCCCTGTACGCTGAGGAGACCTTTGGCCGATAACGCAGTATTCCAGGCGGATGGGTCTCGCGCCAGCTATCGGCGGTTGGAGTGCGGAAAGGGTTCGATGTCTCTTGAAATTATTATAAGCGCTGCCCGCGAAGAAACGCGGGTCGCCTTACTCGAAAACAAGGTCCTAACGGAGGTCTATTTTGATCGGAAGCGGGACCGGCGCATCATGGGAAATGTTTATAAGGGAAAGGTGGTCAAAGTCCTTCCCGGAATGCAGGCCGCCTTTGTCGATATCTCAACCGAAAAGGCCGCTTTCCTCTATGTCTCCGACGTGATGGATGTTAAGGCAAACACAGCAGGGCCAGCGGATCAGACTGAACTGGATGATGATGACAGCCTCGAACTCGAAGAAGGGGCGGAGGAACCCATCCCTGTTGTAAAGCGTTCGAAGAGAGGGACCACACGATCCATAGAAGAACTCCTTAAAGAAGGACAAGAGATTATGGTCCAGGTCTCGAAAGAGCCTATCGGAACAAAAGGTCCACGGGTCACGACCTACGTTTCTCTCCCGGGCCGCTATCTGGTCTACATGCCGACTGTGAATCATATCGGCATTTCAAGACGTATCCCAAAAGAAGAAGAACGGCAGCGCTTGAAGGATATGGTCCTGCGCCTCCGAAAACCCGGCTCAGGCTATATTGCGCGGACCGTGAGCGAAGGGATTACAGAGGAAGAATTTAAACAGGATATCGGCTTTCTGGAAGTTGTGTGGCAAAATATTCTCAAGAAGAAAGAGAAATTATCTGCCCCGGCATTGCTGCATACAGACCTTGATCTTATTTTTAGAACGGTCCGAGATCTCTTCACAAAAAAAGTCAGCCGCCTGGTCATCGACTCCAAACGTGATTACGAACATATCCGGGAATTTGTAGGGACCTATCTCCCCAGCCATCTCTCTCGTGTTGAGTTATGGGATAAAGACGAGGCGATTTTTGATGCCTATGGATTGGAGATGGAGATCTCCAAGGCGAAAAACCGGCGCGTCTGGCTGAAGTCCGGAGGCTACATTGTCATTGACCGAACCGAGGCCCTCACGGTCATCGACGTGAACACCGGGCGCTACGTTGGGAAAAGGGATCTTGAGGAAACGATCTTCAAGACCAATCTCGAAGCGGTGAAAGAAATCGCGTATCAAATGCGTCTCCGCAACATCGGGGGCATCATTATTATCGACCTGATCGACATGGAAAAGGAAAGAAATCGGGATAAAGTTTTCGGTGCCTTGCAGGATGCCGTCTCGAACGATAAAGCCCGAATGCATCTGCTGAAGATTTCTGACCTCGGCCTGGTTCAAATATCCAGAGAAAGGACACGGGAGGACCTGATCCGGGTACTCTGCGAGCCCTGTTCTTACTGCGAGGGACGGGGCTACACCAAGGCACCAATCACCATGTGCCATGAACTCTTTCGGGAAATTCGTCGGATCGGTTCTTCACCGCGGGACAAAAAGATCATTATCGGCGTCCATCCTGCTGTGGCCAACCTCCTGTACGACGAAGAACGTCACGGGGTCGAGGTCTTGGAACGGGAATACAGAAAGAAGATTATCATAAAGGCCGATTCAAATCTTCATCTCGAACAATACGACATTGTGATGTTGTAACTATTTTCCGCTCCCCGAAGGCGCTCGTCCCTTCTCCTAAGATCCGCGGTTGGATCTTGGGAAAAACCGCATAAGTCTCCTGAAAGACAAGGCCAGAGACCACGAGGCGATCGAGGCGTACTCATCTGTACGGTGAGGAGGTCGTTGGCCGATAACGCGGTCATGTCAGAAGAACCGGCGGTTCCTCATTCCGAAATCGCGGAATCAGGGCGCTGCCCCCCCTTGACAAAGAGATGAAATTTATATAAATTTCCCTCCGCAATCAATGAGACATAGGGCATCAAGAACTTGAAAAGTCCAACAAAAGAGATGATCAAAGTTTCACATCTGAGCAAACGTTATGGGGATATCGTCGCCATCGATGATGTCACTTTTTCGGTCGATCGCGGCGAGATTCTGGCTTTTCTGGGTCCGAACGGGGCCGGAAAAACCACAACAATGCGAATTCTCACCTGTTTTATGCCTGCAACGAGCGGGACAGCAACCGTGGCCGGCTTTGATATCTTCGAAGCGCCGATGGAGATCAAACGGCGCATCGGCTATCTGCCGGAGAACCCCCCTGTTTATCTGGAAATGACAGTTGTTGAATATCTCTGCTTTGTCGCAAAAATAAAGGGGCTTTCCGGAGGGAATATAAAGACCGGGCTCGATTCAGCCCTGGAAAAATGCGCCCTGGGCCATGTTTCGGGCCGGCTCATCGGAAATCTCTCCCGGGGTTATCGCCAACGGGTCGGCCTGGCCCAGGCCTTGATCCATAATCCCGATGTCCTCATTCTGGATGAGCCCACCGTCGGCCTTGATCCGAAACAGATCATTGAGATTCGCGAATTGATCAAGGAACTGGCCGGGGAACACACCATTATCCTGTCCACCCATATTCTGCCTGAGGCGACCGCCGTGGCTCAGAAGATTGTCATCATCAATCGCGGAAAAATCGTGGCGGTCGATTCACAGGAACGGCTCTCCGCGCAGGTTCGGAAATCAGAGAAGGTTTCCTTCCGGGTCCGCAGAAAGGAAGCCCTTGACCCCGAAAAGATCCTGGCCATTGCCGGTGTGTATCATCTTATTCCCCAGGACGCAGATGAAGGAGAGGGGGCATTCATCGTCGAATCCGAAATTGGCCGTGACATTCGAGAAGATCTTTCCAAAACAATCGTCACAAACGGATGGGGCCTCCTGGAGATGAAACCGCTTGTCATGAGCCTGGAAGAGGTTTTCCTCGAGTTGACGACACAAGAAAAAGAGGTGGAAGCCGCCGGTTTGTTATCAACTTCCAATCGCGCCCTTGAGGAAAATCGTGAAGGAAAATAAATGAGAAATATCCTGACCCTGGCCGGGAAAGAGCTAAGACTTTATTTCATCTCTCCAATTGCTTATGTCGTGGCAACGGTCTTTCTGGCTGTCTCGGATTACATCTTCTACAGTCAGGTGCGGTTCTATTCCGGCTTTTCGTTACAGGCGAGGCAGATGCAGGGGAATCTTCCCCAGTTGAACATCCATGATGCAATCTTTCGCCCGACTTTTCTCAACATGAGTGTCATCCTCCTCCTGATTATGCCGCTCCTCACGATGCGCCTCTTTGCCGAAGAGAAAAAAGGGCATACCTCAGAGCTCCTGATGACCTCTCCCCTCCGGATTTCGGAAATTGTTCTGGGAAAGTTTTTCGCGGTCTGGGGCGTCTATCTCCTTCTCTTGGTCCTGACCCTGCACATGCCATTAATCCTCTCAATCGTGACGGATATTTCGTGGAAACCGCTCTTCGCAAGCTACCTGGGTCTCTTCCTGATGGGAGGTGTCTTCCTTGCAATGGGACTCTTTGCCTCTGCCCTAACAGAAAACCAGATTATTGCAGCGGTCATCTCCTTCGGCATCCTCATCGGGCTTTGGCTGGTCGGCGTCTCCGCGCATAATACCGGAGAAACCCCTTTGGGCCAGGTCGCAAACTACCTCTCCCTGATGGGGCACCTCGATAATTTTGTAAAGGGGCTCATTGGAACAAAAGACCTGTGCTACTTTATCTCGATGACCGTCTTCGGTCTCTTTTTAACCCACCGTGTCGTGGAGTCACAACGTTGGACCTAAGGAAAACCATTACCGCTGTCATCGGCTTTGCAGGAGTCCTTTTTGGCCTGGCCGGTTTGTTTGTCTTCCTCATCTGGGGGAAACCGGTCTGGCTCTATACCACCCTCGAAATCCTGGCCGTACTCCATCTCTCCATCTTTCTGGTCACCCATTTCGAAATGCTCAAGGATTTCTCAACCCGCCGCTCAACAAAGTTCGGGACAAATTCTGCGCTCATGGTGACTCTTTTTATCGCCATCTTGACGATCATTAACTTTATCGTTGCCCGTCATGAAGTCCGTATCGACCTCTCCGACATGGGGGTCTTTTCTCTCTCCCCTCAAACAGAAAGCATCTTAAAGAACCTGGAGAAAGAGGTTAAAATTACGGCCTTTTTTGCGGAACAGAGCAAGGCAAAGGATCGGGCCAAGGATCTTTTTGATAATTACCGGAAGGGAACCAACAAAATAAAGATCGAAATTATTGATCCGGACAAAAAACCGGCGATTGCAAAACGCTACGGCATCACCGACTATGATACGGTCGTACTCGAGTCCGGGGACCAATCCGCCACGGCGCGGGCTATTACCGAGGAGGCCCTCACATCGGCCTTAATCCGGGTCAGCAGAGGGTCTCAAAAAAACCTCTACTTTGTCGAAGGACATGGAGAACATTCTATCGATGACACAGAGCGAGACGGATACTCCTTCTTGAAGGAAACCCTGGAGAAACAGGGATTTGCCGTGAAAAAACTTCTGCTTCTGTCTGAGCAAGCGGTTCCACAAGACGCGGACGTGGTCATCCTTCCCGGACCGCAGCGTCCCTTGGCCGAAGAAGAAAAGAAGGCCCTCAGCGATTACCTTGAAAAAGAGGGACGGCTCTTCGTCCTGGTCGATCCGATGGTAAAGTCTGACCTCGGCCCCTTCCTCTCTAAATGGGGGATCATTCTTGAAGAGGATATCATCCTCGATGCCACCTCCGGGTTCGGTGCTGCGATCCCGATTGTCAACCCGGGAGGATATCCACCACACCCCATGACCAATCAATTCAACCTGGCGACCTTCTACCCCCTGACGCGCTCCATCTCATTCGATCCCTCTAAAAGCGAGCACTTTCTTTTTGAACCCTTCCTTCAAACCGGACCGGACAGCTGGGCCACAAAAAACCTGGAAGGGGATCTCTCTATTGAACCGGGCCGAGACCGGAAAGGACCCATCATCATCGGTGGGGTGATCTCGGATAGGGAAACAAGTCCTCTGGAGGCCCTCCTCGAACCGGACCGCCCGGAGAAAAAAGATTTCCGCCTGGTGATCATCGGCGATGCCGGTTTCGGGACAAACAACCACGTTCGGGCCATGGGGAACGGCGATATCTTCCAGAATGTTGTCAGTTGGCTCGCCGAAGAAGGCGACCTGATATCGATCCGTCCACAGGAGATTGTAACGAGCACCCTCCTCTTGCGCCCCGATCAGATCAACATTATCCTCTATGTGTCCGTCCTGATTATCCCGTCGGGGATCCTCATGATCGGTCTCTTCGTCTGGCGGGGGAGGCGCCGGTTGTGAGGTTCAAGGCAACCGTGGTCCTCTCCTCTGTTCTTATCCTTCTTGGAATATACCTCCTGGCCATCGAACTCCCCCGGGAAGAAAAACAAAGCGCGGCCAAACGGGCCTCAGAACGGCTCTTTTCCTTTTCAAACCTTGAGATCACAAGGATACGAATTGAGAGCCAAAAAGGCATCTTTGAACTGGAGTACTTCCCCGAACACCCGGTATTTCCCTGGAGAATCTTCATGCCGGTCCCGACGATTGCAAACCAGGATATTGCGTCAAGGCTGGCCTCTGAACTGGTCCGCATGGGGTCCAGCCGTCTCATTGCGGAAGATCCCAGCGACTTAAAGGACTTCGGTCTCGATCCTCCAGCCTACACCGTCATTATCACCTACAACCAGACAAATACCGAAGTACTGGAAGTCGGCGTAGAAAATCTGACCGGCAGCGATGTTTATGTGAAACAGGGTTTGGGGACCGCGGTCTATCTCGTCCCGGTCGGAATCAAGCCTTTTCTCGACAAAGATTTGAGCGATTGGAGACTGCAAGAGGTTTTCCCCGCTGCCTCCTATGACATCAAAAAGATCCAGATTCAATCCTCTCGCGGCCGACTTCTGGTCACACGACAGGGGGAAGGCTGGTCTCTGGAGATCGAGCCGCCCCGGGAGAGCCCGCGCAAACCGATCTTGGGCCGAGGAGACTCCGGGGAGATCTCAAACCTCCTGGGAAGCCTTATCAATTTACGCGGGGATAATTTTATCGACAAACAAAAAGAGGCCGTGAAGCAGGCCCTGGGAAGCCCCATTCTGAGCCTGAAGCTGGGAGTCAGCGCGGTGGAACGGGACAGCGCCTTTTACCGGACGGAAAATGATCCCGGTGTGGTTTACGTTGTCACGAAGGACTTTGCCCCGATCTATCAAATTTCCGAGAAGCGTTTTCAGGAAATCGACCAGGCTTTTTCCATCTTCCGCGATAAAAGTGTCCTTGCCCTCACCACACCGGAAGAGATCGAAGAAATCACAATCGACCGGCAAGGTAAATTGCTCCACCTTCAGAGGAAGGACGGGGCATGGTGGCTGGAGGCCCCTTCCTCAAAAAAGGTGGAAGCCCCTGGAATAATCTCCCGCCTCCTCACCGATCTTTACAACCTGCGCATTGACAAATTCCTCGATGAAATCGATCATAAATCGCCTCGGACCGGCCTGAACCCTCCGTCTGTAACCCTGCGCCTCAAAGGACAAAGCGGAATCTCCCTGGGCCATGTCGACTTTGGAAAAATCGAAGGAGACAAAATCTACGTCCGCAGCTCTCAACACGCCCCGGTCCTCTTCCTGGACAAAAGAGAACTTGACCGCCTCCCCGGAGAGGCAGACCTATTCCCCCCTCAGGGGACCGGTTCTGATGAAACTCCTCAGTGAACATCCGCGAAAATCCCTTTGACCAAAAAGACCATATAAGCAATCACGGATTAGATGAATGGTTTAAAATACACCCCCCTTTCGGGGTTGGAACCCGCCAAAGGCCTTGACAATCAAGGCCTTTTTTTGGTAGGTTTTGGGGTTCTTAATAAAGGGATAAGTGCTGGATGCAGATCAAGATCAATGGAAAACCGGAAGAGACTCAGGAGACCACCCTTCTGGGCCTCCTTAAATCAAAAGATATTGAACCACGCATGGTGTCCGTCGAGTTGAATTCAAAAATGCTCGACCGCTCCAGCCTGGAACAAACCCCCATTCAGGAAGGAGATGAAATCGAATTCCTCTACTTCATGGGAGGGGGATCAACCCGTTTTTAAGACAACTAACCTGGGAATATTATGAAAACAATCATCACCGATCTAATCGGAAAGACGCCCATGGTTCAACTGAAGACCTTTTCAGATGACGAAGGGGCCTATATTTTTGCAAAGGTCGAATACTTTAATCCGGGCGGGAGCGTCAAGGACCGGATCTGCCTGAGCATGATCCTGGCAGCCGAAAAAGAGGGAAGCCTAAAACCGGGGGCCACACTGGTTGAACCGACCAGCGGAAACACCGGCATCGGTCTCGCGATGGTGGCCGCCGTCCGCGGATACAAATTAATCCTGGTGATGCCCGAATCAATGAGCATGGAGCGGGCCAGCCTCCTCTCCTCCTATGGGGCGCAACTGGTCCTGACCCCGGCCTGGGAAGGGATGCGGGGTGCCATTAAAGAAGCTGAAAGTATTCTGGATCAAAACAAGGGCTATTTTATGCCGGGACAATTCTCGAATCCGGCCAATCCGGAGACCCATCGGAAGACGACGGGACCGGAAATATTGGAGGCCATGGAGGGCAAGGTCGATGCCTTTGTCGTTGGGGTTGGAACCGGAGGAACGATCACCGGCGTCGGGGAGATTCTCAAGGAAAAAAATCCGAATACATTGATTGTTGCGGTAGAACCTGCCTCCTCGCCCGTCTTATCGGGAGGAGAAGCCGGTCCTCATAAGATACAGGGCATCGGCGCGGGATTTATCCCTGAAATTCTGAATAGAGATATTATTGATCGGGTCATTACAGTCACAGATGATGAATCTTACCAAACAGCGAAGCAACTGGCCCGGCAGGAAGGACTCTTGGTTGGAATCTCATCCGGAGCCAATGTCCTCGCTGCCGGCAAGATCGCAGAAGAATTGGGAAAAGGAAAAAGGGTTGTGACCGTCCTCCCCGACACTGGAGAACGATACATCAGCATCGAAAAGTATTTCAATATCTAAATTAACATCATAATAAGGATAAATGGATTCAGGTTGCCTGGATTTTACTTCAAGGCAAGGCGAGAGGAACGCAGAACCACAGCGTATGGGTTATACGCGAGGATTTGAGTACCGCAGCAACGCCGCAATGGAGTAAAAGACGGGTGAGCTGAATCCGTTTTGGGAAACATGACTTTTACAGAAGAACAACTCGTTCGCTACAGCAGACATATCATCCTCTCAGAGGTCGGTGGCTTAGGTCAGAAAAAAATCGGCGCGGCCAGAGTTCTGATCGTCGGTGCCGGGGGTCTGGGTTCACCCATCGCCCTCTATCTGGCGGCGGCCGGTGTCGGCACCATTGGAATCATCGATCCCGATGTGGTGGACCTCTCCAATCTCCACCGACAGGTTATCCATCACACTGCGGACCTCGACAGGCCCAAGGTCACATCCGCCCAGGAGAAGATTGCGGCCCTCAATCCGGACGTGAAGGTCATCCCCCACGTAGAATATCTCAATGCGAAAAATGCACTGGATCTCTTCGGCGACTACGATTACATCATTGACGGCACAGATAATCTTCCGGTAAAGTTTCTGATTAACGATGCCGCATTCTTCGCCAAAAAACCATTTATCCATGGGGGAATCCTTCGGTTTGAGGGACAGCTTTTTACAATTCTCCCAGCTGAAAGTGCCTGCTACCGTTGCATCTTTCCTGAACCGCCTCCGACTGGAATCGTCCCCACATGTCAGGAAGGAGGGGTTCTCGGGGCGCTTGCCGGTCTGATCGGAACCCTTCAGGCAACCGAAGTGCTTAAGCTGATCCTCGGAATCGGCTTACCCTTGACCAATCGCATCCTCTCCTATGATGCCCTTCGGACGGTGTTTCGCGAGATACCGATTCGGAAAAACCCCGGTTGCCCACTTTGCGGGTCACAGGCGACGATTACAAAATTAGAAATGGAGGAACAGGCGGTCTGCGATCTCAAACCAGCGGATACCGCCCTCCGGGAAAAATGACGAAAAAGATAAAAGGCCTGTTTTGCAAAGAGTGTAAAAAAGAATATCCCGCAGAGGCGCTGCATGTCTGTGAGTTCTGTTTTGGCCCCCTGGAAGTGGCCTACAATTATGACCTGATCAAGTCGGAAATCTCCCGGGAAAAGATCTCAAGGGGACCGAAGAGCCTCTGGCGTTACATCGACCTCCTCCCGGTTGAAGGCGATCCGACGGCAGGGTTGAATGCCGGTTATACCCCGATGATCCATGCGAAGAATCTGGGAACGGCCCTGGGACTTGACTATCTTTATCTTAAAAATGATACGGTCAACTGCCTGACCCTTTCGTTCAAGGACCGCGTCGTCGCAGTGGCCCTGACCCGCGCAAAGGAACTCGGATTTGACACCGTCGCATGTGCCTCAACTGGCAACCTGGCCAACTCCGTCGCCGCCCATGCCGCCGAGGCGGGATTTCGCTGTTTTGTTTTTATTCCCTCTGATCTGGAGTCCGGAAAGATACTGGGAAATCTGATCTACAAACCGAATGTTGTGGGTGTACAAGGAACGTATGATGATGTGAACCGCCTTTGCAGTGAAATCGCGGGGGAGTACCCCTGGGCCTTCGTTAATATTAATATCCGACCCTATTATTCAGAAGGCTCCAAGACCCTTGCCTATGAAACAATGGAATATTTCGACTGGAGTACACCAGACCATGTCGTCGTTCCCATCGCATCCGGATCTTTGTTGACCAAGATTTCAAAGGGCTTTGGTGAATTCGTAAACCTGGGGCTGATCTCAGGATGCAAGACGCTCATCCACGGGGCGCAGGCAGAAGGCTGCGGGCCGGTCGCAACGGCATTCAAGGAAAAGCGGGATTTCATCAAGCCGGTCAAACCGAAGACCATTGCAAAATCACTGGCGATCGGAAACCCGGCCGATGGTTTTTACGCCTTGCGTGTTGTTCGGGAGAGCGGGGGGATCATTGACGATGTCACGGATGATGAAATCATTGACGGAATGAAGTTGCTGGCGGAAACTCAGGGGATTTTTACCGAGACGGCCGGTGGGGTCACGGTTGCCGTCTTAAAGAAGCTGGCAAAGCGAGGCGTCCTGAAGAAAGGTGAATCGACCGTGGCCTATATCACCGGCAACGGCCTGAAGACGCAGGAGGCCGTTTCTCAGGAAGTCGGCAAACCATGGCACATTCAACCGAATCTGAAGAGTTTTCAGGACACATTGAAAAAGGTTCAGTCATGAAGAAAGAGAAAAGATGATTAAGGTTCGCATTCCAACACCCTTACGTAAACTGACAGGAGGCTTGGGAGAGGTCGGCGGCGAAGGCGTAGACATCGCCACACTCATCGATTCACTAGAGCAGTCTTATCCTGGACTAAAAGAACGGCTCTACGACGAAGAGGGCGTGCTTCGCCGTTTCGTCAATATCTACATCAATGAGGAAGACATCCGCTTTCAGCAGGGGGTACTTACGCCCCTGAAAACGGGGGATGAAGTCTCAATCGTCCCTGCCATTGCAGGCGGTGGTTGTTAGACTCTGTGTTCGCAAACCAGCACACGAGTGCGTGGATCGCGGGTAAAGCACCTGAGGAGAGGAGGAAAAATTGGCGAGTTTTAAAGTACACATCACCTTTCCGGAAGACAAGATTCGGAATCCGATTATTTTTGAGATCGGGAAGAGATTTAATATTATTACAAATATTCGCCGTGCTGATGTGACCGAAAAGACCGGTTGGGTCGATCTCGAATTAACCGGAGAAACGGCTGAGATTGAACATGCCATCGAAGCCCTGAAGGAAAAAGGGGTACGTGTAGATCCCATAGAAAAAAACATCATCGAGTAGCGTGACGATTCAGGTCACCCGCCTTAATCTCCATGGTGGCGTTGCTGTGGTGCTCGAATCCTCACGTATTAATATTACGTTCCGGTTCTGCGCTCCTCGCGCCTTGCCCTGAAACTTAATTCAGGCAACCTGAAACGTCACAAGGTAATCACAATAGTTAGAAAGAAAAATGGACTTTACTGAAGAACAGCTTGAGCGTTACAGCCGACAGATTCTCCTCCCGGGAGTGGGAGGGAAGGGGCAGCGGAAAATCTCGGCAGCCAGAATCTTTTTAATCGGCGCGGGGGGGCTCGGCTCGCCGGCGGCCCTTTATCTTGCCGCAGCAGGGGTCGGAACCCTCGGCATCATCGACGATGATGCTGTGGATCTCTCCAATCTGCAACGCCAGATACTCCATAGCACGCTTACACTGGGACATCAAAAGGTGGCCTCCGCCCAGGCGACCCTTACAAAAATGAACCCCGATATTCAAGTGGTCCCCTATGCTGAAAAGCTGTCATCAGAAAATATCCTCAACCTGTTCAAAGATTATGACATCATTCTTGACGGCTCCGATAATTTCGCCACACGATTTTTGGTAAATGACGCGGCCTACTTTCAGAAAAAAACCCTCGTCTCCGGAAGCATCTTCCGCTTCGAAGGACAACTGACAACCATCAAGCCGCACGATTCAAACGGGGTCCCGAAACCCTGTTATCGCTGCCTCTATCCGGAACCGCCTCCCGCAGGACTCGTTCCAAGCTGTCAGGAGGCCGGGGTTCTCGGTGTCCTTGCCGGAACAATTGGCGTCATGCAGGCCTCTGAGGCCCTCAAAGAAATTCTGGGGATCGGGACGACCCTGGCCGGACGGCTCCTTATTTATGACGCCCTGGAAATGTCCTTCAGAAATGTAAGGGTCCCGAAAGACCCGAACTGTCCGCTTTGCGGGCCGAACCCAAAGATTACGCAACTCCTCGAGTATGACATTTCCTGCACCCTTCCCGCTCCCAGGAGTTTGTCAAAAAAATAGCGCGGGGAATTCCAACCCTTGATCCTCGAGATCCCTGTCGTCAGTATCCTAAGATCAAAAGACCTCAAACGGTTTCATCAAGTCCTTGTCGCCCTGTTCCTCTTTTTCTTAAACGTCCTGGGGAGCGGATGCTCTATGGAAAAGGGATTTATTTTTTTCCCAGATAAAAATATTGTTCAGACCCCTGCCGATGTTGCATTGGTCTTTGAAGATATCTACTTCCAAACCAAAGATGGAGTTCGGATCAATGGCTGGTTTGTTCCCGATACGGAGAGCCGAATCACTCTTCTCTGGTTTCATGGAAATGCGGGAAACCTGAGCCATCGGGTAGACCCGCTTCGTTTATTCCACCATGAACTAAAAATAAACATCTTCATGGTTGATTTTAGAGAATATGGACGGAGTGAAGGGCTCGTCTCCGAGGAAGGGACCCGACAGGATGCGCTGTCATCCTATGATTACCTCTTGACCCGTTCTGACATCGATCCGGCAAAGATCATCGTCTTCGGTCAATCCCTCGGGGCGGCGGTTGCGGTTGAACTCGCAACAAACCGTGATCTTCAGGGAATCATTCTGGAGGCCCCGTTCACCTCGATCAGAGAGATGGCACGCGCCATCTCTCCCTGGCTTCCCTTCGGCCGGTTTCTTTCGACAAAATATGATTCCCTATCAAAAATCAAGCAGATTCGCGCCCCTCTACTCGTCATGCATGGCGACCGGGATGAGGTCATCCCTTTTTCTCAAGGCCGGAAACTGTACGAAGCGGGGAATGAACCAAAAACTTTTTATCCTATTCCCGGGGCCGGACATAACAACACTTATCTTGTCGGCGGGCGTCCCTATTTCAAAAAAATGAAAGAGTTTATTGCAAGACAGCAGAACGATCGGAAATAAGGCTAGGAGTCTGTCGGAGAAATAGGATCGTAACGAGGTGAATGGGAAATAGAGGCAAGTTTTGGGGTGATTTGAGGCGAATAGGCCTATTTTCCATCACCGCAACGGGATCATTCCCGCCTCAAAAATTATAAACGTAGGCGTAGTGTAGACGGAAGAAAGAGTTATTGTCAAATCTGGTGTATGAGATCTTCATTAAGCGGCGACCTGATCTGATTTATTGATCTCAATCCCATCTTTAAATGGAACT
>LWDU01000050.1_pt1 | contig 40997 bp, 38 predicted proteins | sample 727161 | NCBI WGS metagenome assembly LWDU01 (sample SAMN04566230, study PRJNA314399) | hydrothermal vent metagenome | isolation source: deep sea hydrothermal plume seawater | place: Mexico: Gulf of California, Guaymas Basin | collected 2004-07-11
CCCAGATTCTCCGCTAGGAACTCACGAGTTGACTTTCCATAATCACCAGACCTACTGCGTACCATCCTGGGCAGACGTCCCGAGAATAGTCCGTACTCAGTTGACCACTCAGCCAGGTTCTTTGGCACTATGCCCTCGTCCCTCAAGTGGATCAAGAACTCCGGGGTATCGTGGTTCAACTCAAACCTATACCCATACGTCTCGCTAACGGTATTGATGTACATGCCCGTTGCGCTAAGGAAACTCGCCCCGGTTACTAGGTCTTCCGGTGTAGTCGGGAAGAAGTCCGAAAGTTTCTTGTTCCTTTGTGGCTCTCCCGAATGGGCAGAGGGGGCACCTATGCTGATCCACGACATGAGATCAATGGTTAGTCTCTGACGATCACTGAGCCCCTCTAGGTCTATAGACGGTAGGGATTCCTTGATGTTTGGATTCGACCTAGCCCAGTCGAGGTAGTCCTTTACTGTGCCAGCGAACTGCTCTACCATACCTTCCGGCATGTTCTTGTTGTCGGCTAGTGCGTTTAGGTACCAGTCGTCAGCAAACTCAAGCGGGTCACCTCCAGGTAGTAGTTGATTAAACTCGTGCCAGCCACCAAGTATTTCGTCAGCATCAAGGTTACTAAGGTGCTTGTCCCCCATTAAGTCCTGTACCGTGTTCATGAGGTGGTGAGCGCCGTGCGGTATCTCGTCCTGGTCTTGCAGGAACTTCCTTGCAGACATAACCTCTTGTCGTGTGTACCGTACGTTGTCTTGATCTGCGTTCACAACTTCCAGGAAGTCTATGACACCACCCATGTCAGCGTTGCCCACGAGCAGGTGCCCTGCTTCGGGATTGAAGCGTCCTGTACCTGCCCGGTCACTCCAGAACACTCCACCATTGACCTTCATCCTATGCAACTCGCCAGCGTGCTCGCCATCGGGATCAACGATATCCATGAACGTACTGTTGTATCCCATGTATTTATCATGGAAATCTCCGCCAAACTCTCCTGACCCTCGTATAAGTTCACTTAGGATCATGGACTCTTGTGGGTCGTCCAACTTCACTACCCTGGAAAGTTTCTCAAGCCCACGCATCTCGATTACTGACCCTCGTATAGCATCCATGAAGCGTCCTCGTGAGTCACCGTCGAACGCAGAGAACAATGTGTTGTAGTCACTGATTACGCCTATGCTCGCTGCTGTTTCCCCAAGGCTATTTACTAGGTTGCTGTCGCTTGCTTGCCAGGCGGCCTGGTGGTCAGAGGGACGGTTTAGATTAGCAAGGCCATTCACGACTGCTGTGCCTTGTTGCCCAGCCGCCTCGAATACTGACGAGACAAAGGCTAGTTCACGCTCGCCTAAGATGTTAGTAGCGCTACGGAATACAGACCTAACCGTACCAGCAGCACCCTCTCCTGTTGACATGTGACGAAGCATGCCCACTCCCCACTGGCCTACATAGTGGAGTGCTGTGCCTATGTACCCGGCATTCTCCGGTGCAGGGGTGTAGTCGAAGGACGCTCCCAGGTCAAATATGCCGTATGGGTTGATCCTGTCAAACCCCACCCATTCTCCTTTGCGTGCCCCGGCTTCTGACGTTGACCAGCCTGACCGCACAAATATCTCGTCCAGTGCGTCGAAGGTCTCCTCGTCAGACAATCCGAACGCCAACAAGTCACCGGCAAGCAGGACCAAACCCGCTGGCCCACCAGTCAACTTCTTTAACTTACGTCCGAGCCTGCTGGCAGCAACCTTGGCAGTCTTATCCCACGCCTCTTTCTTAATGGCCTTGCGGATCACCTCCTCGCCGTACTTCTTGTGCAATCGTTTCAGTTCTTTCTCGAACCGCTTCTTTTGTTTTGATGGCTGAGATAAGTACTCGTCGATCTTCACCTGCTCACCCATTGGCACATCAAGTACCTTATAGATGTTATCAAGCAGTTTCTGTGAACGCCCGCTGTAACGAGTTGCGAACCTTCCGTCAGCACCCCTCGAGCCCGGAGGAGGTTGGCTTTGGAATGGCCTCCCGGCTTGTTCCATGAACGTCCCCTTAGGGCCAAGCATTCTCGTCGCTACCCTCTCCGCCGCCTTGTCCCACTTGTACGCCCCGTACAACATGTACGAACTAGCAAACCCAATGTCTGCCATATCTGTGAAGAACAGGGCCTTGCCTTGTTCTATGCCCTCTTGCAACTCTAGGTCTGCTGCCTTATCCTCTGGCGTGACGGTGGGCACTGGTGCGTCTGGATCCACTGGTGCGGGTGGTTGGACGAGGCGTTCTACTGCACCACTATGTGCTATAATCGTCCGGTAACTCTCACCAGAGTGGCCCGCATCGGCTGGTCGTTGTTTCGTCATTGCGGCCAACTTCTCAAAGCCTATAGTCTTGACCGCCATGGGCATGGAAGCCTCTCCTCTGACTCCGCCCGATCTACGCAACTCATAGGTCTTCTGCCCATTCACGGTGGTGACCGCAGCGAACACTTCTCCGTCCTCTGCTTGTGCCCCAAAGATCTCAAGTAGGTCCCCTTGGGGAAGGCGGTTGATGTTCAATGGATCAAGGTAGAAGTCACCACCACCTTTGGTAGCCTTGAGGCCCGACTGTTCGAGGCCGAGTACCAGTGCTGCTGAGTTCTCCTCCATGTTCTTGGATAAGTCTAGCCTGAATCCCAAGCCACCATTCAAGACCTGTTTGAGTAGGTGTACTCTCCTACCGGGATCAAGGTCCCCTAAGTCAATGCCAATAGGCTCCAAAGCAGACTCTAGTGCAGTCCTTAGATTATCCCCGGCCTTGACCTCGTCTGGATTGTAATCTGATTTACTTGGAGACTCGTAGTATCCTGACGAGAAAGCAGGAGAGGGCTGGGCACCTCCACCACTGCTGCTACCACCTCCGCCTGACGCAGTGCCACCCCATAAGGTTGCTGCTCCACCTTCAGATACCGTCATTACCGTAGGCTTCTGGCTCAACCTGTTCCAAGCGTCAGCATTTGTTTGCAGAGAGAACCAGTGACCGACCCTTGACCACTCCGTGTTAGAGATCCAGAGTACGCCGTCACTGCTATACTTACCGAGCACGTCAAGAAGAGTCTCGGCAGGGGTGTCGAGTGACACTTGCGGCAAGTTAATGAAGGGTGCTAGGTCGGCAGCGCCAGGGAAGTAATCATGGGACTTCAAGACGTTCATGGCTTCGGCAATGGGCATACCGTCGGCGATCCGATTTACAATGTACTGTCCATTAGCACTATTCTTCAGGCTAGACAACGCTTCCGGCTGTATCCCTAATGCCTCTAGTTCTTTCCCGTAGTTTTCCGTAGTTAGCACGTCTAAAGGGTTGATTAGGTCGGAAAGAACGGCGGTCATTTGCGCTTGCCCGGCTGGCGTTGCAGCATGCTTCATGAAGTTTTGTACTGCACCACGTCTCGCAAGGTCTACGTCTGCGTCTTGTGCGCCGCTTGCTTCCCACTGATCTAAGAGCCTCTCTAGTTGGGTTGGATCCTCGACCAGTTCCGATGGGTTTCTTATCATTTCCGTTACGTGTCGGCTAATCGTCTCAGTCAGCAGAGGCCCGGCACGTTCCTTGCCCGCCCCTGTCTGTAGGTCAGCCTTGAAGCCTTCGAGACCTATCAACAGTTTGTCTACCATGTCGGAACGGGTATCGTCCTCTGCTAACTCAACTTGTATGCCACGTGCAAGACGTGCGTTATCGAAGGCAAGTTTTGCGGTTGCTTCCCATTCAGTCTTAGTGCTGTTTTTCAGGGAAAGTTTCGCCGCCTCAGTGGCTTTCTTTGCGGCACCCTCATACCACTTGAAATCTCCCTCGAACAAGGCGTCCTGTTGCTTTTGGAAATCCTCGCCAGGGAAGACAACGTCCGCAAACGTGCCATCGCCCTGACCTGCTTCACTACCAGCAGCCACTCCGCTGTCAGTGACGGCGTTGCTTACAGCAGACAACCCAGCCTTCACACGGGCTTCTACCTTCTTTAGTTTCTCATTGCTCGCACCTTCTATCAGTCCGGTTGCTAGTTTGGTTGCACCCATGACAGCGTTCCATGTGGACTCGTGATCCGCAAGGTCCTCTTGTAGGTCTTCTAGTTTGGACGTATCGACCTGTAGTTTACGGGGACGTGGCCCAGTACCAGAAATGTTTACTACTACCATTAGACCACCCTAGTACTACTAATATCGCCCCGGCCATGTCTACCTGGGTTTGTAAGTGTCATGTGCCTCCTTGAGTCCCTCCACCAGTGGTGCTTCTTAGGCAACCCCGCAAGTGTCGCTTCTTGCTGACGGACGGACTCGACCATTATGTCAGACTCCACCGCCTGCGCTGAACCAGACCTCATGGACACACCTGACGCACCGTACAGTGCCCTCTGAGTTGCCGCCTGGAACCTTGACTGGCGACCTATGTCTGAGGCATGACTGACAAGTTGCAATGCTTTGAGGCGGTCCTTCTCCCGGCGAATCTTCGCCTTCTTCTTCCTTGCTTGGGAGCCCGATAGTCCACCAAAGAGGCCGCCAAGGATAGCGCCTACGGCTGTTCCAATGCCGGGTAAAATCGCAGTGCCTAAGGTCGCTCCTGCCGTTGCCCCAGATACTGCGGAGTCAAGTTCTTCAGCCATTAACCCTCCACACTCATGTCAACAGTATAGCCACATAACTCCACCGGGTACGGCCTGTCAGAACTTATCACAAGCAACGGCTGTATCCCGTATAACCCGGTAGCAACGCACTCCGTCCATCCTGTGTGTTCCGTGTGGGGAGTGATTTGGTTGCTAGTTAAGTCAAGTGGTATGCCGTCGATTTCTAGCCCATTGACCTGGACTCCCTTGCTTCCATTGACATTGACCACGACCGACGAATAGTTCTTCATTCTTCCGAGGGTGGAAGTAACACGTATGCCTGTCACTACTTCAGGAACTCTAGGGGTAACTGAGAACGGTATGGCAAGACCTACAGTGGCGTTGGTGGCGGTGGTACCCATTGAGTCGTTAAAGTCCACCGCCCCATTCGATGCCACCAGTACAGTGCCCTTGTATAGGCCATCTGCAATAACGTGAACGGTCTGCCCCCTGAGCGGGTGTCCGTCAGGGACATATAGAAGGTTATCCTGTGGAAGGGGGTTGGCAATGGAACCGTCTGGGGTGTACGACTGATCAAGGTATACGTCACAATCATACCTGGACAGGTGGTACTTGCCTGTGCCGTCAATGGCTGGATCGTCTACGGCTGGGACGTTCGTTAGGTAAGGTGGATAAGATGGATCGGTAACAGGCCCAGTGGACTGGGTGGCTATGTAGAAGTCGTCTCCTGTAGTCGCATTACTGGTGCCGAGTGTGTTGTAGTGCCTTGCAGGGGATATAGCAGCGCAGAGTGGCAACTTCATTCGGCTCCAACCGAATGTCCCCTCCTGCTCATTTACACGGCAGGCAAGCACCTCGCCGTCCGACATACGCACTAGAACCACAGGGTCCTCGTCTCCCTCCCATACAACCATCTCCTTTATCGTGCGGCCCTTGAATAGGTGTCGGTGGTCTTCTGTGATGTTGAGGCTAATGTACCGCTGGTTCTCGAATCTGTACCTTTGCGCCCTTATGGTCCTCATATCTTTTTGAATGTAGAAGATATAGGTCCCGGCAATCACTGGCCTGACAGCCGAGGAGCCGTAAGCACTGTGCCGCTGTACCCCTACGCTTGTCGGAGACAGTGGTGTGCCACCTATAGCGAACTCTCCACTCGTCGTGCCTAGCATAAGATCTGTGCCAGAAGACATCCAGCGAACCATGCTTCCTCTCATATCATTGACAAGGAAGTGCATTGCATCTGGTGAGGTGCCCCCTAAAGAGAAGTCATAAGCAGAGGGTGCGGAACTACCTACCACTACCTGCGGAGACCGTTTGAACCCAGAGAAGTACACACGTCCTTGGTGGCTAGTGCCGCAAGTGGGAAACCCTATACCCTCCGACCAACCGAGGCTGTACTTCGAGGTGATGGTCTGATTTATGGGTGGGGTAATGACGTACGCATGGTAGTATAGGCGGTAGTCCTCCGAGGAGACGACAACATTAGGGTCCGACTGCTTCTTGAGAGAAAGAGCAAACGTCCCTCCGTTAAGGTGCACTACTCCGCCTACACGTGGCTCGTTAAACGGGTCTATTCTATCCAGATCGCCACGAGTCATGGTATCAAATACAGCCTCGTGCCCCAAAGGAATAGACTCATGTGACGAAGACTCGACAACGTTGGCGGTATCGACCCTCTCAGTGTTTCCTATATGGATAAACACCTTGTCGCCAACGTTTGGGGTGTGGTAGCCATCGGTCAGTGAGTCAGTCTCGTGCCTACCTATCTGGTGGGTCCATGACAAGGTTCTTTCGTACCCGTTCCTGTTGACGAGTCGGTAAAGATCTGCGTTGCCAGTGCCTATAATGTACGAACTTCTGGCATTTCTACCGCCACCAAGCCCGCTGGTATTGTCCCAGCCTGTGCCAACAAACCTTGTATAATCATGCTGTACTTCATTCGGCGCTGCGCTGTAGTTTTCTACAGTCCCATACGCACTAGGAGGACCCATGGCACTCCAGGGGCTCCCTCCCCCCATCGTGAGTACTTCCTCCGTCGGATCGGTGTAGGTCATATAATGACTTTGTTGGTTGCTAATCCCCCACGTACCTGCCCCCCTAAACTTAGCACTCCCTATCTCAGCACCGCTAGTGTTTCTGAAGATAATCGTGTCGCCTATCGTGGCAACTATATTGCCCAAGGTCTTATCGTGGGTCGAGGTGTGGTTTTGGTCCACTATCTTGTAGACTTTGATTCTCCTGGATACCCTTGGGGTTCTTAGGCCGCTGGCAGCGGTCTGCCATAGACCTTCCACGTCACCGTTTATGCACGAAGCCAGGAAAGGGGTATTGTTGAAATCGAGTATTTGATGTACGTTATCGTCGGAGCCGATTGCGTAACCCAAATCCCCCTCAGGATCGGCCTTAGCACTAGGGGCGGTAATGATAGCATAGCCCTCATGAGCCGCATTTGACGTGCTTGTCTTGGAAATAATGCAGCCTACGAGGGACGACTCCTGTATGTTCATGCTTGCCTCAGTTGCCGATTGGGTCAGACTAATAGCCGATAGGTGCATTTCCGCTTTACCCAGTCCCGCCACTAGAGTGCCCGTTGCTTTCGTTCCTCTCACTGTGTGACTGAATACTAGCGACCCTTGATCCTGCCTGACCCACGGGCCATCCCAATCATTAGGGTCTGATATGTCTGCTCTGAAGGTCCTCTCATTTATCGACAAGTCCGTTATGTTCTCTACCTTTACCCGGCGAGTAGATTCTACTTCACGCACACGCACGAAGAACCCGTGCCTGGACTCATTTGTGGTAGTTGTTGCGAGGCTAGAATGTGATCCCGTGGTGGAAGTGGCGGTGGCGGTGGCGGCACTGGAACAATGTCCTATTCGGTAAATGTGCCCCTTGTCCCCTTGGGTGAACCAATCATGATTTGTCACCATGAAATAGTTGCGACCATACGTGCTGTTCCATATTGTCCCGGGTTCAATGTCCAGTGTGAACCGCTGCCCTTTTATGTCTACAGGTGGTGACCTGTCTACGCAGTCGTACGGTCGGGTGTCGAATGTGGTAACCCCCCCCTTGGACCGGGACAAGAACAACTCGAAGGGATGAACTTCGCTGTGGCACAGTATGAGCGAGTCCTCGTGCTGGAAGTACTGGACCTCCTCTATTTGGGCGGCAGTGAAGGGGTGTAGTCCGCATGATCGGAACAGGTTCTTTTGGGCACCTGTTGGTTCTACGCCCAGAGGAATGAAGTCCGTTGCGGCACTTGCTTCGCTAAATGGATGGGCGGAGAATGGGAGATTGCATCCCCGGTTAGCCAGCCATGTTTCTCCATGGTCTGTGAACATCATATTGGGAGAGCCCGCACCTGGGTGAGTGTTGTTAAGAACCGCCGTGACTATGCCCCAGGTCTTACCGTTGGCTGTGACTACCTCAAACACTATGACGTACTGACTACTAAGGTGGGTGTATGGGATCAGTTTGATAGCAGTAGAGGTGTATGTGCCCTCCCCAGTTCCACCTGTCGTGGCCTCATGGACGGTTCCGCAACGCTTCTCAATAGACCCACCAGAGGACACTATCCCACCCTCTAGATTCCTGCACGAGGTCTCATACACCTTAGGGCGTGCCTGTGCGTCTACATGGGGAGAGACTTCGCCATTCCTGAAACTAGTCTGTGGAACCCATACCATTAACTACTACTCCTGTATCTTGACTCAACCAGTTCGGACGGGCCGAAGAAGATCCCAGAGGACTCTTGACCGTCAATACCACGTGCCTTGAGTATGGCATCCCGTGCCTTCTGCTCAATCATTGTAATCTCGTTCGCATTCTTGCCAAAGTTCGGGGCAACGAAGGCGGCAAAGGCCAGCCCCAGTGCGTGCTTCATGGCCGGGGCCAGGAAGGTTCCTATGTTAGCGTCTCCTGGATCGAAAACATACTCCAACTTGACTGTACTCTGGTTCGTGCAGATACAGCGTGACTTAGCGCCTGCGGTGTCAGAGACGATCTCGATCTCCCACATGACCCGCTCTGCGTTGCCAGCCTGATTCGGGTGCCCATTCACAGTTAGCGCCCGGAGGTAGTCTGACGGCAGTGAGAAGACATTCCCCCACCGGGTGGTGTCCTTGAAGTCCGAGTTGACCAGGGCAGTGAGGGCGGCGGTAGTCTTGCAGCCATTCCATGCGTGGTCGCTCACGAACTGTTTTCTAAAGTTGTCCCAGACCTTCCTCAATAGGATTGCCTGCGCCGTCTGATCTGATACTGCGGAATCCACTGTACCAACACCTAGTTGGGTCAGCCCGGTATTCCATATTTCCTCTAGTGACATTATCTCGCTCCTTTTCAAAAGATTGTGGGCTAGATCTCCAACCCCGTCTATTGTAACAGATATAAAGGTCTGATGCTTCGCATATATTGCGTTAGTCTGACTCGACGACCCGTCAGCGTGCACGATAGTACTGGAAAACACTATAAAGTACATGCCGTACTGAGCAGCGAGGGAGTGCAGGGGGTTAGAGAAGAGGATCGCCTCGAAGGTGAGAGACTCTACTGAGCCTGCGTGAGCCAAGTCGTGCGTCTGGACAGCAGTTAGGACGCTTACGACAGAAGTTAGTGGCTCAACCGACCCCGCATGCGATAGACTACTGAAAACGGCTAACCTGGCTGTGGTAGTTGGGAAGAACGCTAGGGGCCCACCAACTTTCGAGAGGCTATGTATGATATTAGAGGTTATATCTTGATCAGAAGTTAGTGGTTCAACCGACCCTGCATGCGATAGTTCGTGTATCTTGCCCGATGTAACCTCGGCTGCGGTAGCGGAAGGGTCTTCGACGGCACTTGTATCTGATAGATCGTGCGTCTGTATCGCAGTTAGTACGCTTACTATAGTTAGTTCGTCTGTAGTGGCAACGCTCGATAGGTCATGTATCTGAACAGCAGTTAGTACATTTACTATAGTTAGTTCGTCCACCGTGGCAGCATGGGACAGGTCGTGCGTTCGTACAGCAGTAAGTACATTTACCACAGATAGGTCGTCTGTTGTGGCAGAGTCAGACAAGTCATGGGTTCGTATTCCAGTGATCACATTCACAGCAGTTAGTTCATCTACCGTGGCAACGCTCGATAGGTCATGCGTCTGTATCGCAGTTAGTACGTTTACTAGAGTTAGTTCGTCCAATGTAGCGGCATGAGACAGGTCGTGCGTTCGTACAGCAGTGAGCACGTTTACTACAGTTAGATCGTCTGTTGTAGCGGCACTTGACAAGTCATGGGTGGTTGGGCCCGACTCCGAGGTTATCACATCCACGGCAGTTAGTTCGTCTACTGTAGCGGCATGAGACAGGTCGTGTGTCTGGACAGCAGTTAGTACATTTACGCCAGTTAGTTCGTCTGTTGTTCCCGCATGAGATAGATCGTGAGTCTGGACGGAAGTGAGCACGTTCACAACAGTTGTGTCATCTATTGTGGCAACGTGAGACAGGTCGTGTGTCTGGACAGCGCTGATGCGACTGGACAGTGTGTATGTGCTCACTATGTTTCCGCTGCCCGGAACTACGTGAGACAGGTCGTGCGTGACACTTGCAGTAATAACATTCGTCACGATGAGGTCGTCTATCGTAGTGGCATGAGACAGATCATGAGTCTTTATCGCAGTGAGAGCATTTACGACAGTTGGATCTTCTACTGTAGCGGCGCTTGATAGGTCGTGCGTCTGTATCGCAGTGAGTACATTCACTACAGTTAGTTCGTCCACTGTAGCGGCACTTGACAAGGCGTGGGCAACATTAGCAGTGAGTACGTTTACTGTGGTTAGTTCGTCCACTATGGCGGCATGAGACAGGTCGTGTGTTCGCACAGCAGTGAGCACGTTGGAAGTTGCCGTTGGGTCGTCCACTGTAGTGGCATGATCCAAGTCGTGCGTCTGTATCGCAGTGAGCACGCTTGTGGTAGCCGTTGGGTCGTCTGCTGTTCCCGCATGGGACAGGTCGTGTGTTCGTATCGCAGTTAGTACGTTTGTGGTAGCCGTTGGGTCGTCCACTGTGGCAGCACTAGCAATATCGTGTGTTTGTATCGCAGTGAGTACGTTTGTGGTAGCAGTGGGATCAAAGACTAGTGCGTCAGTGTCGGACAGGCTATGGGTCGTGGTTGTAGCCCCCGCCCTGAACGCTATCTGGACCGATCTCCAGTCCCTACCCCCGCCCCCCCCCATCGTGAGTGAGTTCAGAACTCCAGAGGCATCTGCCCGTTCCATTACTTCGCCAACAGATATGGTCCCGTTACCACCGTTAGAGTTGTTTGTTGTTAGGTCAGTCCAAGCAGTTGCGGTAGGATTGGTGTGAGTTGAGTTTCTGGATTCTCCAACGAATGCGACCTGTGTGGTGTTACCCGTAGTATCCCCGGTAGGCTCGGTCAACGGAGTGGCCCACGATATAGTCGTAGCGTTGCTCCCTGTGGGAGACGACACCCCTACTCCTATCTGTGTTCCAGTATCGGCTGTCGTTACATTTGTTCCACGATAAGAGACTACGATGAATCCATTACCCCCCCCACTTGTAGCGTCACCGAACTCCACTTGTTCGGGAGCAAGTGAATCCCACACACGGGCAAAGACGGATAGCCCAGCGAGATCCCCGTTGCCTCCGGTACTTAGTGCGAAGAATGCCTTGGCAGTGTTTCGGAAAGTTGTCGCAGAGAATGTCGGTCCATCTCCTCCCGATCCACCTGTTGTGGGAATCCCACCGGAGTCCTTACCCCCCATGATTGCAACTATGACCAGATCGCCATCTTGAACGCCAGTGAGTGCGTAAGAACCGTTGTTTGAAGCCTGACCTAACTCCAGTTCGATCCGGGTGACGGCCATCTAGTCCACCGTGTACTGTACTTTGATGTAGACTATGCCAGGTTCGTTCATGTCCTCGACAACGAACTGAACCACTTGATCTGCCGCAACGGCAAGGTCGGGAGAAAACCCTTCTATGTCAAATGTAGCACTCGACACATCGCTATAAGTTGGCGGTATGGTGCCAGACTTAGTAACCGTCATGGTAGAGCCGAACTTCCTTACAGTGTGATCCCCCTTGGAGTCTCTTGGATCAGTGGTCACATAAGGATGGCCCGTGGACCCATCGGCGTTTCGTAACGAGGAGTTCGTGCCCCATCTATGTGCGAGGTATCCTTCGATCAGTTGGCGTTGAGTTGCTCCCATGGTGGTGATATCTTCGTTGTAGACCAGGATCTCGTTGATCTCAAAAGTCCCACCACCCTGATCTCCGCTTGTAGTATTTGCCTTGTTGATGAAGTCGAAGTTGAATGGCCTCGTAAAAGTAGTTGTGTCTTCAAGTTGTTCGATACCATTCGAGTAGTCCCACACCTTGTTGTTGCCAGCATGAGATAGCATTCTGATTGTATCTCCAGTCATTAGAGATCCAGACCAGAGTGAGTCATTGTTGCCATGATCAATGATTGCACACTTATCATTGTCGATTCCCCAGATGGATAAGAGTTCTCCTCTTGAGGGGTTCGTGCCTCCAAATAGGTATGCTTCGTCATTAGCGTTCTTGGTGACTGCGTTGAATGAAACAAAGATGGTGAATGAGTCGGTGGCGGCAAAGTGGAACTGGGCAGATGGTAGACTCGCTATTTCACCTTCATCGAAGAGCATGGTTGGGCTAGCGGCTTGACCAGTTCCGTTTATCAAGTACGAAGGCTTGGTAGTTCCAGTACCAGTGACAGCGTTTGCTGGTCTGTACCATGACTTCCAACTGGAGATGTCTGTGCCGCTTGAGGATGGGTTGCCGAATGTCATCGGCTTATCTGCCAGCAACGCAAATGTGAGCGAGTCACCGAAGATGTCGGTCTTCAGTTGATCCAGCGTCATGTTCAACTTCAGATCAGAAGCATTCTCTTTGATTACAAATACTCTGCTGATGTGGTGGGCTTTGCTTGAGGTATAAGATGTCCCATGAGGGAAACCGTCTGTCGGCTTCCCTGCCCTCGTATCGAAGGATAGAGTTCTGTATGCCATCGGGCCTCCCTAAAAAGGCCACTCACTAACTGGCAGTAATCTTCAACCCGACTGCACCAGCAGCAACCTGTACGGTATCACCTGCGTTTACAACCGCTGCGGTGGCCCATTCGCCTACAAAGACACAAGTTGCGGCGGTGGGAGCAACGTCGGACGCCTCAATGTGAATACCATAGTGGGTGACTGTGCCCCAGGTCCCGGTGGCGCTGACGGTGAACTCTGCAATGGCATCTAGGTCACACGAGTTGGTGGGTTCGGTAAGGTCCTCAACTGGTCCACTCGCCGTGTCTACATTGCTGGAGAATGTCACCGTCTGGGCCACATAGTTGCTGGCATTTGGATCGACCTGAGTAATGTAGTTGGCGGCGTTGGTGGTGCTGTTCGTCATAGCATCCAACAGGGCATTGGTTAGAGTGCCAGTTGAAGTGTACAAGGCGAGTTTGACAATGACCGAACCGTCCAGTTGTAGGTTCACAGTTCCAGCCGTGTCGCTGCAAAACAATCTATTAAGGAGGACTTGCTCCCCCACATTCGTAAGTCCCATTAGTCTTCCCTAACTTTTAGTGCGCCGGTACCGAAGGCTATCTCCTCATCCGGCGCTGTTATTATGTTCGTGTCAAGTGCTTCCCAGTATAGCAGATTGCCAACTGTAGCAGCGTCGTAAATACCAATGCCCACAATGATCTCTTCCGTCCAGCCACCAAGGACTGTTTCGGTAATCCAAGACACAGTGCCTACATTGTCGATTAACTTCTTGTCACCCTCTGACTTCACCGCCGACCAGTACGGAGCAGTGGAGCCGTCAGTGTTTACCAGGGTCCTATCTAGACCTGGGCAATCCGTTGCAGCCTCACCGTCCCCAGTTGGGTTCGCAGTGAGAAGAGCAACCCATGTTGCAGTGACCCCCGTGACCGATGCACCACCGATCAGTGACAAGCACTTTTGCGACCAGTAATGTGTCTTACCTGTCACGAGGGTCCCCTCAATCAAACTTAGGCTGCGGTAGTTCCCTTGTGACAGGGGATCGCAACCATCTTCTTGGGGTCCATGCGAACGGCACCAAGACTGAAGTCGTGGTAACACTGCAAGGAGTACCCACGGTCTGGGATCTCGTCAAATCGAACCGTCATTTCGTCACCCATGCCGAAGATGTTCGCATCCTCTGTGTACATCCAAACGTAACGACCGTTCGTGGCCGTCGTCAGTGCACCCGTTGCATAAGCGTCGTCATTAGTACCTGAAACCGCTTCTTCTGCAATCGTGAACGAACCAACGCCGGAGAGAACAGTCTCTTTCGGAATCTGGTTGCAGACACGGAACTCCATACCCAGGAACGGAACAGGTTGCCCGTACATGAGCGGCTGGAGTGCGTTGTAGTCTGAACTGGTGTACTGGGCTTCGTGCATCAAGTCATTTACCTGATCCGGGTGAAGCACAACGTAAATGCGCTGTCCCTGCCAAGCACCGTTCGTCTGAAGAACATTGAGGCCAGTCAACAACTTCTTGATGTGAAGCCCTTGTGCCGCATCAGTACCAACTGTTCCAGCAGACGACGCAACGCCAGTACTGCCAATGGTCTGAAGGTCACCCTCGACGATCTGCTGACAACCAAACTCCTGTGTAAGGGTGAAGGATGGATCAAGTCCCGTCTCCCCCCCTGCCGCACCAAAGTTTACAGCCCCAAGACCAGCCACACAAGCGGCCCCGATAGTTCCCGTAATGTTATCACCGGAAGCGGAGGAAGCGTCATTTGCCGTTCCAGTCCCTGCGCCACCAAGCAGGTCGGCAGCAGAACCCGGAGCAAGTGCGCCAGCAATCGCAATCGTGCTACCGTAAGCGGCATCGCAGTCCTTGCGGAAACCATGCAACTGTACTGTGGCTGTGTCTGCGAGTTCCGTACCATTGACAGTCACGCCACCCCTGAAGGCATTGAGGATTACCTCGTCCTTCTTGCGGTTGAACGCCGCTGCCACGTTGGCAACATAAGCACCGTCAGGCTGGATCGCACGCATGAGAGCACGCTCGTCACGAGGATCAAAGAGTTCAGCGAACTCATGGAACTCAGGACGAAGTTCTCTACGCTCGTTGTCGGTTTCCTTGTACGGCTTGTCGCTACCGTTAGCACCGTACTGCTGACCACGGTCTCGGGTCGTCAGGGTTACCGACTTGTAAGAGTCAAGCATCAGGGGGTCACCACGAAGTACCTCGGGCATGCAGGTATCAGACAAAGCAGAATGTAAGGTCTGCGCCTTCAGTCGAATCATGTCCGCATAAGCGGTCTTGAACAACTGTGTGTAGTTATTAGAGGCACTGTTGGCTGCGCCACCTGCTGTGGTGCCGGGCCAAGAAGTGCCAAATCCTACGTATGCCATTAGACATTTCCTCCAAACAAAGTATTAAGTTTGCTACGGAAGGTTGTCCAAACATATGGGCCTACCTTGGTAACTACGCTTACCCTACTCGCCAGTCTTCCCTGGTGCCAGCCCCGCCCTAAGGTTATGGAGCATTACTAGATTACTTCTTGTCGTTATCCTTGTCAAGTACCTCTTTAGGTTTTCCAACACTAATGTTACCTGTTACCTTCAACTTGCCCAGAGGGAACGAGAACGACTTGGGCTCCTTCTTCTGTGTATCCTTGTCGGGCTCTTTACTCAAGTCCCACCCCCCTGAACGGGTTCGGCTTGAGGCGAGCGTCAGACACTCCCTCATAGCCACGGTTCACCAACTGGGTGATCTTCTCATAGTACTCAACCTTAGTCTTCTCGTGCTCAGGGTCCCGTATGTCAGAAAACGCCTTCGTCTTCATTAGTTCTCGGACACGAATGGCAAGTGCCATGTCATCAGTCTCTCCAGCCATGCTGTCTCCTTGACCTTGTGTTGGTGCGTTGCCATCCATGAGCAGTTGCCCGATGGTTGTGAATAACTCATGAGATCCCTCGTCACGGAGGTCAACCCCAGCCAGCGCCGCCCCTAGAGTCTCACTGTGTTCAGAAAGGGCTTCTACAGCACCCGCTGCGACCCCATGCGACATCTCATAGTTATCGCCCCACTTCCCCTTCAGGCGCTCCTCTGAGGCCCTCAGTGACTCTTCCGCCGCTTCTGCTGCCGCACCCTGTGCATTGGCAAAGTGGTCAAACTGTCGCTGCGTTAGATGAGCAGAGTGCGCCATGGGCTTGAAGCCCTCCAGCATCTCCTCCATACCCTCACCCACTGTGTAACCGTCAGGAGATTCCGGCATTCCCATCTTCTGGTAAAACGCCGCTGTCTCCTCAGAGGACGATTCACTATTCGGGATACGAACAGAGTTACCCATGCGACTCTGCAACTCCTGGTAACTCTTAGCAAGAGAGTCCACGTCGTCGAACTTACCCAGGATCTTATCTTCGGCCACCGGGTTCTCGCTATTCTCCACTACTCTTCTCTTTTCTAGCGTTCTCTATCATGGCGAATATCTTCCAATACGCCGAACGCAATCCTTGCCTCTTAGCCATAGCCACCGGGTCGATAGGTACCCTTATCAAGGACCCCTCAGACTCGTGGCTCTTATTAATGATCTCTTCAGGTTCTATCGTGTCCCTAGCACCGAACATGGACTCTAAGTGCTTTAGAACCCGCTCGCCAGCAGGGGTACTAAACACAGCAAGATAAGCGTCACTTAGGAGCATTCTTCTCTTTCCTTTTTCGATTCATCTCACCAATAGCCGTGTTATTGGAAACGTGTTCTCGCATTAACTGGTACCTACCGAAAAGAACCGGAGCAGACAGCCCGAGATTCAAACTTGAGTCGGTTCTAGAAGCAAAATGGTATACGTCGTCCAGTTTGCCTAGCCCCGCCCTGGTCCTTGCCCAGCCGGTAGTCTTTATTGGCGACCCTAAAATACTGGCGAACAACTGGTTTTGGCTGCCCTGCCCCATAGCCGTAGAATGGAACTCAGCGAACTCTCTCAGCACTTTACGGGTCGGCTTCACCACTCTGCTGCTGATGTTGGCTCCTACTATGTTCTTGGCACTGGGACCCATCCACCTCGGAGATGGTATGGAGACCAGTCGTTCCGCTGTTTCGCTTACCATTTGGGTTACTCTACGGAGGGGGTCTATAGGGGGGCTGGCTAGACCCCTCGGCAACCCCGACCGTCCAGCCTTAGACATATTGTCCAATGCTGCCCCAAACATCCCTAAGGATTTTCCCAAAAAACTAACAACCTTGTGCGCTAGGGGGCCCGCTACGGGCTTCATCTTCTGCGCCACTTTCCAAGCCTTGGCAGCATTGAACGTCAACACCGTAGCCTTGTGTACGGCATTCAATGGGAGAGGCGCTAGATAACTTGCTGTCTCCAAGCCAGACAAAGCGCCCTTGGCCGCAGCCTTACTGGTACCCTTATTGAAGTCCACTAACTCCTGACCCTTGAAACCGGAGCGAGCGCCTATGAGAGCGTCAAACTTATCCACCTTGTCCCCCTTGTTGCGGTGAGTCCTGTTGCATTTGCTGCATACGCTCTTGGGCAGAACGTTCAGCACGTGCCTGCCTGATCTCGTCTATCTCCTCTTGACTCCTAAAGATTTCCGCCGGAACGTCCGACATCCTACTATCAAAGGAGCGTAAGCGGTCCGGGTCAATGTCCTCGATATATGCAGGATCCTGTGTCGCCTGGAACAATGCAAGCCTGCGCTCCAAGAAAGACATAACACGTCCCGCCGATTCCTGCTTCTGTGCAGAGAAGAAGGGGGAAGCAAATCGCACCACCGCCTGGACCTCGCCTCCTACCGCAGAAGCCATAGCCGACGCTTCAGGGAGTTTACCATTCCTCGCCATGATTCCAATCACCGACTGGACGGTTGGGCCAAGGAACTCACTGTTAATGATGTCGGCTGCGGACGCAAGTCTCTGAAGGCTCCTGGCCTGCCGCTGCCTGGACTCTTCAGCAGAACGTGGCTGACTAGCAGGTTCAGCAAGAACGTCGGAGAGGAACGCTTGTCGGATCTGGTCACGGTCGTCTCTGGCGATCTTGTCAGCAGCAGCGTAGTCAGCACCACTACGAAGGTAGTTCGGGGATATCTTCACGGGGGGTCGTGTTACTAGCATGCCCCCGCTTGTCAGGTCCATGTCAACCATGCTATCGTCTTCAACCATTAGTGGCGGGTTAAGATCTTTACCTGCGGCGATAAGTATTTGTCTTCTTAGTTCACTTAGTCCCCTAGCGTCAGCCCTTGCTAAGTGTCCACGACCACGTCCGTACTCCTCGCCGTCTACACGGTGTAGCCTACTTACCACGAATGGGGGGATGTCATAGCCGTCCTCTTTGATTATACGCCCACCTCCCGACTCGGTGATATAGAGACTCCTGTACTTCTTCGTTGTCTTTGACGGCAGACCACCGAACACCCGGTTCTCATTCTCGAATACAAACTGATAGTAATCTACCAGTTCCATTTGCTTGCCCTGTGAAAGGTTCTGCACTGCGTCTGGTCCGGGGTCCTTGAAGAATCGGGCTGCGTCAATAGAGGGCATCTGGTACCTGCGAGCCACCATGATGACACGACCACCCTTACCCTGGGACCACCACATTTGTCCTATAGGAACAGACTCGAAGGTGATCCCGTTGTTGGAGTTAGGACTTAACGTGTCCTCCTCTATCATTAGAGTAGCGTTGCCTAGCACAATCAGGTCCCGCAACACCGACGTAGCCTCGCTATAAAAGTTACTGTCTGCCAGTTGCGCTAGAACCCTCTGCGCTGTAATGTCCAGAGTCTTCTTAGCCACGTCGTCATGTGTGAAGTCATATGGGGGAACAAGCCTCAACCAGTCCTGCGACGGTGGAAGCAATGACCCCTTCATGAAGTTGACTAACTGATCTGCCGCAATCATGGCAGTAGAGTCGAATACCGGGTGGACCCTCTGCGAGCCCTTAGCCTTCTTGGTTGTTATGTCACCCCTGAAGGGCATCATATAGTTTGAAATGTCCTGCCATGCCGACTCATGGGCAGAGCGACTGGACTTCATAGTACCCAACCGGGCTAATAGTTCTTGTACTTCTGTCAACCTAACCTCCAAAGAAGTCCTGCTCAGGTAGCCTGAAGGACCGCATCTGTGCCCTCGCATTCCCTGGCTTCGCTAGGTGTAGCATCATAACTGCCTTATGCAAGGCGTCAATGCAGTGATCTTCCTGGCGGGGAACTATTTTTCCACTTTTATGCCTATATCTCCGCATCTCTGTCAGGATCTCCTTAGTTCCACGTAACATGAATAAAAGGTTGCCCTGATTCATCATGTCCAGGATTCGCTCTATGATGCTCATTAAGGCACGAGTCTTGGCTCCAGTCATGGGGTCGATCATGTGTGCAGCCTCCGGCAGAACATTGACACCCAGTTTCCTCATTTGGGATACTACGGTTCCTGACGAAGTCTCCCTCATTGCGTCATGGGGCCAAGCCACGGGGATCTCACGACCACCCATACCAATCACCCGACTGCTAAAATCAGCGACAGACATCCTCTCAGCCTTGAAGTCCTGCACTACGTAAGTAATGCCAGAGTTCGGATCGCTAGATAACTTTACCGCAGACCACTTACCCGTAGTGTGCGCCAGATCTATCCCTATGATCTGCTTGTGGTACTTGCCCACCTGGAAGTCCGCAGTAGTGATCACCTCGTGCGGTATGTTATAGATCAACCCCTGGCTGGCTACTGGCCTTCCGTACAGCCGTGCCTCTGCGAATGGATTGTTCTCATACTTCTTCAACAGGTGGTTACGCTGCTCAACCGCCATGTGCGTAGCCTTGGTTATGTCGTAGTTTATCAGTCGCTTGATATCGCCAGTGGCCCCCTCGAACACTAGGTACAGTTCAGTCTCACCACGCAGTGGAGTCATAGCGATGTCTACGTATCCACCAGTAGCATTCGTACGTGCAGACAGTTCCTCGTAGACCATCATTTCGGGTTCTTCGTCAATCGCTACCAAGTCTAATGAGTAACCCTGGAGCCTGCGCCACCCAGTAGAGTACGAGAATACATAAGCCTTGCTGTACCCATCAAACTCTCCGGCTGCGTCAAAGTGCTTTACCCTGAAGTAGTCGATCTGGTTAGCCACCCCGCCTGTCATACGGGTTATATCCTTCCCTGGGTCAAAGGAACCCTCTGGGAAGTAGCCAGCACCACGATCTTCTGGTGGGCCAATGAGACGGTTGACTAACAAGTCACGTGTTGATTGTGCAGTCTCCCCTCCCAGCGCAGCCTGGATCGGCTTGTCGAATCGCACGCCCGTATACCATGAAGGATACAGACCCGTCATGTGGTAGGTGAACTTCATCATGAGAGCCGTAGACTTGCCCGCCTGGTTAGCACCAGTGAGCATGGTCTCCTTGCTGTCTGCGTTTATGAAGTCACGCTGTCTAGCGTTAGCGTCGATAGAACCAAGTAGGTCCTTCTCCCGGCGCTTAAGAAGTTCCTGCTCTATCTCAATGAGACGAAGTAGTTCTTCATTCTCCATCTAGGCCCAGCCTGCCCTTCTGTAAGGACCTTAGCATCTCCACAAGTTCCTTGTCTGACTTCTGGTTGAGACGTACCACGTCACTGTCGTCCTCATCCTTCTTGGGCAGCACCTGAGGTAGAATGCTTCTTCCGAAAAACATTAACACCTTGTCACCCTGCACAGTTCCGGGCTCCGCAAGAGCAGCCATGTGTACCAGTTTATTGAACAGTCCGACTTCGACCAACATGTTCAAGAACTCCGCCTTGACCTCATGGCCGTCCCGCCACACCGTACTAGGGCAAGGGAGCGTGTCCACTGATCCATTAGCCCTCGACAACTGCCAGATCTCACGGAAGTCGTCGTCCGTCTGGGATGCCGAGAACGCATACTCATAAGGGATTCCGACCAGTTCACATGCTGCCTCGAAGGAGTGACCCGACTCGACAGCAGCCTTCAACTTGTTCTTTACTCCAAGACGAAGCATCATGTCTTCATAGTCAGACTTACGCTTTGGATCCACCTTTATGGGGTCTGGGTTAGACACATTAACTCTTCCGTTTGGAACTGCCATGACTTTTAAGTGTGACCGCTGTCAAGAAGCATACGACCACATACCTACCGCTATCAAGGCCGTGTCAGAGGTTCACTTCATTTGCCCCGTCTGCGCCTACGACCTAATGCTACTGATCGAAGCGTTCGTGGACAAGAGGCCAGACGAAAGAGCGAGAAGATTAGTCGGATCCAAGTTGGTGTTCCGGACCGACTTACGATAACTCCGAAAAAATGTTTGACACGGATACCCGGTCCATGGTACGGTCTCCCGCCGTTTAGTACCCCTAGTTAGGAGGACTGCAATGCAGTTCAACAATCTCACCATCTCAGGAAACCTCGTTGGTTCCCCTGAGACGGACGTCACCAAGAACGGAACTAAAGTAGCACAGTTCCGGCTCGCCAACAACCTCGGTTCAGCGGACAGGAAGCACACCAACTTCCTCGACGTAACGGTCTACGGAAAGGGAGCCGACAACTGCGAGAAGTATCTGGTGAAAGGCGACTCAGTGCTTATCACCGGGACCCTCCGCATTGACGAGTACAAGACTCGTGACGGTGAACCACGGAAGGCTGTCATTGTCGAGTGCAACAATGTCCAGTTCGTCAAGTGCAAGGCATGGGCGGAGTCAGAGGAGTACGTGGCCGCTCCCAGGCAAACACGGGCCCCAGAAACCCAGGAGACTCCCTTCTAGGACCGCTGGATAACGATGGTGTCCAGGCTTCGGCATGCCTGGGCACCATACTCTAGAGAGACACCAATGAAAATAGAAGACCACATATACCAGCAGATGTGCGACAGGGGCGAACACTACCCAGTAACACCAAGCATGATCAGGCTTAACCTCCCTTCAATAGAGGACTTCCGTAAAGTAGTTCCACCTCTGATGTCGTCAGAAGACCTCGAATGGATATACCTACGCCACGTCAATCATGGCAGAGCAGAGTCACCCGCATGGCGTAGCAGGCTAATGTACTACATAAACAACTTCGTCAAACTCAGACTAGACCCCGACTTCATCTCCTCAGAAGCCGCCATATGCCACCTATCGAACAACAATCTACAGAAGTACAGGTGGAAGGTTATTCGTGAAATGGAGTTGGCAGGAGGAGGAGACGGATCCGAGACCGACTTCGCCAGATGGTATACCGATAAAGGGAACAAGGAGTACAAGACAGCGAAGTATGTCCCAACCTCGCATGACGGTAGACCTGTTCTAAGTAAGGACGACAAAGGTTGGTATGCAACACACTACCCAACGGTGGGTAGATTTGCTTTCAAAAGAGTCGCACTACGGTACGCAAAAGCAAGGTCACAAGAGAGATTCCTCGATATGCTAGAAAGAGCACTGTAATGGGTCACCGTATTGTTAACGGCGGAGTATTATATGACGTAGTAACCAGCGTTCATATCGACAAGGACACGGTCACTATACAACTTTTTAGGGCACACTCAAGCGAGCCCTTTGGCGAGTTGCAGGTACCCAAGGAGCACATACGGGGACTTGTAGCGCAACTACTTCCACACGAAAGGTTCTCAGGATAATGGATAGCGATCTACTAGACGCCCTCTTCACTGAAGGCGAGATAATCAACATCCGTGGATTCGGGGCACCACACCCAGCGGGAAACTTCAGTACCATGCTGCCATATGGTGACGACGACGAACTATGGGCACAAGTCGAACGTGCTCAATCCCAGTTGTCTAACTCCGGGTTCGGCGTAGCCGTACGCAGGTCCGCAGAAGGAAATGGGGGGCAGGGAAACCTGCTGCACTCTAGAGCACTGTGGGTTGACATAGACGACCCCGAAGTAACCCTCGAAGCCCTCGACGAGCGGGCTAGATTGGCGGGGTATCCCGCCCCGACCATTGTCGTCTCTACTGGTGGTGGCGCACACTGCTATTGGTGCCTAGACACGCCCGCACCGCTACACACGTTAGACGAACGTGGAGGCTTTAAGAAGAGGCTACAGATACTGTCAAAGTCTATGGAGGGTGACGTTAAGTGCGCCGAGCCTGCCAGGATCATGCGTATCCCTGGTACCGTCAACATGAAGAGGTCCGAACGATACGAAACCCATATGCTATGTTCCAGGGGGAACACTTACCCTATCCACCGCTTTCCTGACAAGGACTTGGTGATCAACAGCGGTGAACGGAACAATGCCATATTCCGTGAGGCTATCCGTCAGAGAAACCTTGGTGTCTCCAGGGACATTGCATACAGCGTTGCCTGGGGAATGAACGAGGTCTATTGCCGACCCCCACTTAGCCCGGAGGAGGTTGGTACGACTGTATCCTCTGCCTACAACCGGGAAGAGGATACTGGTCAAGAGCAGCGTTTCCCGGAAGCGATTGAGCGGGAGATAGCGATATCCTTTATCCGTGAACGTGGAGATAACCTCAAGTACGAGGAGGGGTTAGGGTGGCTCCACTACAATGGACAGTACTGGGGTCGTGACGAGAACGAGGCGTTGAACATGGTGGGTGCTTACATCAACATGCTCCGGATACAGGCGGGGGAGGCTGGTGGTGCTCATGAGAGACTCAGTAGCCTATGCTCCAGAAGCCTGACGTACCGGAAGATCAAGGATGTCCTGGCACTCTCCTCAACCGTGAGGGACTGCCGTATCAACGCAGAGGACTTCGACAACGACCCAATGAAGGTGAACTTCCAGAACTGCACCCTGACATTCAGCAAGGACGGGGAGCACACTCAAAGCGAGCACAACCGTGACGACCACTTAACTAACATACTACCCAGCAACTACACGCAAGATTGTGGCAAGCCAAAGGGGTTCCTGAAGTTCCTTGACGAGATCTTCAACGAGGACGCAGACGTCATTCGTTACCTACAGAAGAGGCTGGGTTCATGCCTCCTGGGTAACGTAGGCGACTCCAAGGCACTGATCATGTTCGGGGACGGAGCGAATGGGAAGTCGGTGCTGGCTGGTATCCTTCAGGGGTGCCTGGGCGAGTACTGCTTCCCTGTTCCTGCTTCGACGCTCACGGGAGGCGAGGGTGGCGAGACAAAGGTAGCCAGCCTCCAGGGGAAGCGTGTGGGGCTGGTTCACGAGTTCGGCAGCAACACGCAGTTAAACGACGAGCGGTTCAAGATGCTCACAGGGGGCGAGGCCTTGATAAGTGGTAGGCATCTTTATGGCAGACACTTCTCTTTCCGTCCGGTGACCAGTTTCCTTATCATGTCGAACTACCTCCCCACGGTTAACGACATGTCACATGGCCTATGGCGGCGTATGGCCCTGATACACTTCCCGGTCATTATCCCGGAGCATGCACAAGATCGAGGGCTAATGCGAAGGCTGGTAGACAGCGAGCGAGACCAGATCATGTCGTGGCTGATCGAGGGTACCCAGGGGTTCCTGCAAGAGGGGCTAGAGGAGCCGGAGGCGTGCCGTGCGGCGCTGGAGGACTACAAGGACAGCGAGGACGTCATCTCCGTGTTCCTGCACGAGAAGTACGAACCATTCACGACTGGCCGTGTGCGTATCAGTAAGGTCTACGAGGCGTTCACCGAATGGTGCAGGAGAAGGGGTCAGAAGCCCGGCCTGAACATTAACAACTTTGGACGGCTAAGTCACGGACGTATGATCGGCGAGGGCGACAACAGGTCCAGGATCGACAAGGGCAAGAGGGGTGGTGACGTGTACCTCCACGGGATAACAGAGAAACAAGAGGAGCATGTCAGTTGGATGGACTAGTCGGATCCGGGGGGCCGGGCTTCATTGCCCTCTTCATTTCCGTGATCTGCTCCACGGCACCAGCCGGAATGGAGGTCACTGACCCCACGGTGTCGTCCTTTGGGGAATAGCAGGAGGTAATCACCAGCATCGTCTTCGTGTGCGATAGGACCCAACCAATGGACACGAATGGGTGTGTGGTTATCAGGCGTGCTTCCTTGAGAGTTGTCCAGGAGTCGTCTCCTACTATATCAACCCACTTGACAACGACCAGAGTGTTTTGTTTAATCATGTCGTACTCTCCGTAGGAGTGTCTCAGTGGGCTTCTGAGGCACTCCATTTTTCTTACAGAGGAGTAACCGTGCCAAACGTAGATCTAATAAAACACATGGAGGACCCACTGATAAGTATCCCAAAGGAGCCACCGCCTTGCATTATCGTCGTTGACACCCGTGAACAGAAGCCGTACAAGTTCAAGACCCCTACAATCAAGCACGCACTTGTTACAGGGGATTATAGCGTAAGAAACTTCGAGACGGACATGACAGTGGAGAGAAAGTCCCTGGACGACCTGATCAAGTGTGTGGGGTCGCAGAGGGATCGGTTCATGGATCAAATGCGCCGCCTCCAGAACTTCAAACACCGAATGCTCATGATTGACTGTTCGTGGGACCAGATCGACATGGGAGGCTGGAGAGCCCGTAAGATCACCCCCAACCACGTCAAAGGGACGCTGTGCTCGATCATGAGCATGGGGATCCCTGTAACCGTGGCAGGTGACCGCAAGAGAGCCACGGATCTCACAGCCCGTTTCCTGACGGGTTGCTACCGACGGGAGTGGCTGTGGCTTCGCAAGAGACTCATGGATCGGCTGGACTAGAGTGCGTCATTATGGGGCAGGACGAACCATGACGGTTTCAGCCCGAAAGACTTGTTACTGTACAGAGCAGAGAGAGGCTCAGGCCCATTCTTTAATATTACTTTACCCCTAAAAGGGTCATACTTCGTCATGGCTGTACCTTAAGTTGTTGTGGTTACTAGACTTACAACCAGGATGACCCATGACGAACCCATGACCAACCCATGATAAAGCAGGACGAACCATGACAAACACCACCGCAGAGATACTAGATCGGCTGTCCGCAGCCAACCCGGAGGCACTTACACTCGACGGAATGGACAAAGCACTCGTTGGAATCGGCGGTCCATTCAACGAAGTACTCGCAATCTATGACCGAGCCGTCCTGGTCGTCATACTTCGTCATGGCGGACTCACTGAGGAAGAGGCTGACGAGTATATAAACGTTAACGTGTCTGGCGCCTATGTTGGAAAGCAAACACCTATCATTGCGGAGTTCTTTACTAGAAACGAGAATACGCTCTAGCCCGGGATGGCGTACATATATAGCACATGCGCCTGGGCGGTGGGGGGGCTAACCCCCGAATCTTATCGGCCCTTAAATCCTGCGGACGCCTCACATTATCGGCCCTAGATTATCGGCCCACGACAGGGCCGGTAACGTATGCATCTTATCGGCCCGTACATTATCGGCCCTGAGATTATCGGCCCAAGCATCTTATCGGCCCAAGCATCTTATCGGCCCACTGACATTATCGGCCCTAAACATTATCGGCCCCTACATCTTATCGGAACATAGATATATTATCGGAACATAACACGTTATCGGCCCCCATATATTATCGGCCCAAGAAATATAGGATTTATCTTGACATACCGGAGGAAGTGTGGATGGCATATTATCGGCCCCAACTTTATCGGTCGTATGTTATTAACTATCGCACTTTGGACTAACAAACCCATAACAAACCCTAAATAGTGTAGTAAAATCGAACACTTTCCAATACGTAAAGGTCCGATAAGGGTGTAATGCCACTTTGAATGCTCAAAATCTATGTTAAACTTTTGTTAAAAGTCATAAGTCTATACCAGCACTACACTTATGACTCGAAAAAGACTTGCCTAAATAGTTTGTACATGCTCTAATGCTGTTGTGAGACCGATAGACCACCCAGTCTGGTGGCTACGCCATGGTCCACGATAGATAGGAGTGCGGTATGTCAGATCTAGACGATCTGTTCCCCACTTTGTCGGCCGACTCACGGTCACGTTCCAACCTCATGGCACCCATGGTGTCGAGAGAGAACAGACCAGAGCGTATCGACAAGATCGGGATCCCACTCAACCTAGCCCCCCTACGGGAGGAGCAAGACAAGCCCAAGGTGGTGAGTCGTAAGCCCCGGGTGAAGCACACTGCTTCCACCACCGTAGTAGACGGCGTTCGGCTGTCTGTTGGTGCAAGGTTGACTGGTGACGATCTGAGAGCCCACGAGGCAGCGGTTGAACTCAGCCGTCACAAGTGGGAAGAGTAGGGGAGGGGGCGAAAGCCCCCAAACCTTTTCGCTTGACCGCCACCGTACTCCGAATGAAACAACAACAAAGTGACAATAGTCACGAGTTGACAGTGCCCGAAGTACCGCACTGGTCCCCCTACGACAGGTCTCAGCCCTGAAGGGGTGGTTGTTGGAACTGGATCGAACCGAAAGGTGTCACCCTGGCCAACAACGCTTCCGACACGCTTACTATTAAGAGCCTTAGGCTCGTCTGCACAGAGAAACCCACACAAGGGGATAGGTAATAGTGCTACCTGTTAAGCAACGGTCTTTACACTAGGCGGATTCGCTTAGTCAGTGATCGGACTCTCAGCACCGGGGTGCAACCAGTGTATTAATACACTCAAACCGTACTCTTCTGCTGCTTGATACATTACTCTGTAGTCAGGACTCCCAACCTTTTTACTTAGGGAGTTGAGTGTATACGCAATAGCCGAACGGAGGGAACAATGGAGTGATAATGTAGCCAAGCGGGGTCGGCCCGCCACTGCCTGGGACGGTGACGCACGAGCGACATGGTCAATAGGGACCAGAGACAAGGCACCCATACGATACCTTCACCACTTACAAGCGTATCTATAAGGTGTCTACTGAGGACCGAAGGCCCAACGGACTCGTGCGTCACCCCGTCCCTTTGTTACGGCTCTTGCGTATACACTCAGCATAGTGCTGAGTACTCCTTGGAAGGGAGTAGAGTCATGTTTGATTGCAAACTAGGCAATCAGTTGAGGTCCACGCTATCGAGTGCGGGTGTCGGCACGTTTGAAGTTGTGCCAGCCCATTACATGGAAGGGACGGAGTTCAAGCAGAGCGGTAGCAGGCTGATCAAGCACACTGACCCGGACGGTAAGACTGCGTCAGCAGCAGCGGTTTCGACAAGGTACCGCCTCCTCGACCCAGTTGAGGTGTTCGGCCCGATACTCACTGCTCTCCAGAGTGAGTACGGAGGAGACCCGTCCTCCATTGAGTGCAAGGTGGTGTGGCGTAAGGTTGGTGGTCAGCGGGTGCCTGTGAGTGTCAGTATGAAGATTGACCTCATGGTACAGTTACCGGAAGCCCCACGGCGGGGTGACGTGTACAAGGTCAGCCTTGTGGTGACTGACAACTACTTTGGTACTGGCCGTGCCTCTGCGCAGGTTGTGATCTTCAGGGTATCTTGTTTGAACCTGGAAGTCTTCGACACCAGTACTTTGTTCAAGTGGTCTGTCACCCATAAAGGTGGGAAGATCGACCTGACATCGCTGTGGGCGCAAATGCCTACGACACAGGATATCCGCACGACAGTGGCGGCGTTCTACACCAGTATCGAGGGGCTCGACTCCATCATGTTGGATAGGTCACAGTTCGCAAGAGCAGTGCATTACATTCTGCATGGTGAGGTCACCAGCCTCAGATTGTTACAAGCCAGACAGAACTGGCTTAACAAGGACGCATACTGGGACCGTCACACTGGGAGAACTCGTGCAACCCTGACAGAGGACGCATACGGTGTCACTGCTCTGCCGCCAGCACCGGGGAGGACCCGAAGCGGCAAGTTCCTGGACGTGGTGAGTGCCAGCCCAGTGAGGTGTTCAGGCAAGTCCCTGAGCAAGACGGTAGCACTTGTCTCAGACTGGGCGGGCGCACACGGTGCCAACCAGGAACTGCGAGCGGGATACGACTCTCGCATGTCTTCGGTAACTGAGGACGGTGGACACAGTGCGTATGGACTGCGCCAGTGCTTGACGTCATACCTCGGGAAGACCGCCAAGGGATACGTTCCCAACCCGGAGAAGGTGCGTAGGTTGGTCGAGACCCTGAACATGGTCAAAGATCGTGCGGGTGAGGATCGTGAGAACAGTAACGTCTTGTCGTGTGGCGCCAGTGGAGCGTCCCATTACGTGCCGTTGGTCTTCGGGTCGGACACAAAGAACTACGGGCACACCGTAGACGTAGAGTTGACGGTCTAAGGGCAATCTAATAGGCAGGGGTATCATGCAGTTGATACCTGGCGTGTGCCCCTGCCTAACCCACTGCTATCAAACATGACACCTCACCGGGAGTAATAGAATACTCTGGAAAGGAGTAGAGTCATGTATGTGGAAGTACCTAATGTCTTCCGTCAAGCAGGCGGGAGACCATTCGTTCTTCAGAATCTTCTGGGCACTAGCCTTAAGGTAGAGAAGTCCTTAGAGGGTGGCGTACTGACACCAGTCATGTACCTGTCACCGGAGCGGTCACTCTATCGTATGGTGTTCTTCACAGAGGACGGGGATCACGAGCCACTAGGAACCTCACTTGGAAGGCGTCTAGTTGCTGCTGTTGCCACTGCTGCGGGCATAGAATACAAGGGCCTGCTCGATAAGGTCAGGTCGTTCAACGCTTGCGACTACGCATGTAGTTGTAAGTTTGTATGCCTAGCCCAGTACGCAGGCAGGTTGCAGTATAAGGACCTCCATATCTACGAGGCGTTGAAGACGCTCTTGTACATAGCAGACAAGGAGTTCTTTTACGAGAGCCTTGTGTGCGAGATCCTGGATGTCAAGCGTAAGGTAGACCGTGGCTTTACCAAGGACGGGATACGCTACAAGCCTGGAGAGTTAGCCCTATGGGTCAGGCTCAATGGGGGTAGTGACCTTGACTGGTACAGTGACCACTACAGCCCTATCTCATACTTCGAGGCGCTCGTAGCCAACGACATAATGTTCTTTGATTACACGAAAGACTACCGCCGCATGGTTCAGTACATTGAGGGGAGTACGTTCCCTTCCAACTACAAACTGACGTTCAGTGCGGGGAGTAGGGATAAGTGGACCAAGAATGTCTTGTCTATGCAGGGCGGCAACGTGGCTGCGGTGTTCCGTGAGTTCCCTGATATTCATGACGACCCGGCGCTTGACCTAGTGGGCGAGATCGGATACACTCTGGTTGACGGCACGACAAATGATTCGAGGGGACTTGACCCTAGCGGTAGCCTCGTGTGCTTGAAGCCACTTGGTCACCCGGCTAAACGGGACAAGAACTCACGGTTCATGTTCGACAACCTGACGGAGTTCGTGCAGAGAGTGGGATACAATGCCTGAGCGTCACGAGGACGGGACATGGACGGGTATACCTAGCGACGATCCGTTGCCCGGTGACCCGGTCGAACCTATCCGCAACCTGATTGACGACGACGATCTATTGCTGGCCCTAGAGGTGGCAAGGATAGTGCTAGTGAAGGCTGGTATTAACGTGGTCATGTTGAGCCATTCGATATCGGACCTGGACGTGAGCCCTGAAGTGCTGCTAGATTTGGGGCGCAGACTGGAGGACATTCTTAGCGGGGGTGAGTCTTAGCCAGGACCAACCATGACGGTCTGACTGAAACTCTCCTTTCCTGGGGGCAGGACATATGAGCAGGTGTGATCACTTCCTTTGGTTTAACCAGGGGAAAAGGGTCATGGTTGGTCCTGCCCCCCCTTCCTATTCCACATAGCATGACATAACTAGCCATTAACACGGGAGTAGGGTCAGCCTGTTGAGGTTGCATGAAAGGGGGTACTATCCTGCACAACATGGACACATGGATGTCTTTGTCTCCGTTGTGGGAGTCTCGCAAACTCAAGGGGCTGACGTTGTCAGAGGTAGGGCGGGCAATGGGCCTGTCCTTTTGCACGATCAGTGATTATGAGCGGTGCAGGGTGTGCTGTTCCACTGACAAACTAGTCAGGCTTGCCACTATATACAGTGTTGAGCCTATGAGATTGATAAGGGAGTATGAGTTATGGAAAGCGTTGAAGCCCAGGAAGAGGTCGTCATGAACGCCCCTCCTGCAAATGAGAGAGGGAGTTCAATGGGTATGAGTAGCGAGCAGTTAGCCAGTATCTTGAGCCAAATGGCTGAAGAGGACGAGACCTTGGACATTGAAGAGGTCAAGCGTCTGATCCAGGTGAAGCGTCACAGTCAGTTCAATCCTCTGCGACAGTTGCGTAAGGAACTCAACTTCACACAGGAGAAGACCGCTGACTTGTGCGGTGTGTCCAAGTTGACGGTGTCCAACTACGAGAGCGGGAAGTGTTCGCCTCAACTGGACAGGCTGATCAAGTACGCAGGTGCGTTGTTGAAGGCAGACGAGATCTACTCAGACATTGACCTTGGTAGACGTGACCCCCAGTGGAATGAAGAGGACGCTGTCGTCTCGTTGGTCGGTGACTACTGTCGCTGGCTCATGAAGGCTGAGGTGGCCTAGTTGTTTTACGCAGGGGCAATGATTATGTTGCTCCTGTGCGTGACAGTTCTGCCCCTTGCCGTGTTGTTTTCCAGTGAGCAGGTAGTATTCCAGACACTAGCACTAATAGCGGCTAGTTCTGTTATGCTCTGCTTGCTGGGACACTTCACGGACCCGGACGTTTAACGATGAAGGAGCAAGATTCGTGTCATTAACAGGAACACATCGCAAGAGACGAAGGAAATATATCGGTGCCTCTGACGTCCCGGCAATCATAGGTGTAAGCCCGTGGAAGACAGCGTCTGACGTGTACTACGACAAGACCGCTGCGTTTGAGGACACCAAGGACACCGTGAACAAGGCGATACAGGCTGGCGTACTTCTTGAGGATTCTGTAATAGATTTCGCCGCCCAATCGCTCGATGTCAAGGTCAAACGCAACCAGTTCAGGGTGCATAAGGAGTACAAGTGGGCTAGTTCCACCCTCGACGCATTGATTGTCGGAGGTGACCAGTATGCTTATCATAGAAACGAGGCAATCGAAGCGAAGACTACCAGCATGCCTGACGGCTGGGGTGAAGAGAGGACTGACCAGATACCCATATACTACATTGCTCAGGTGCAGTGGCAAATGTTTGTCACTGGTATTGAGCGTGTGTGGGTGCCGTGCCTTATGCCTGACTACGTACTAGCATTCAAACTATACGTGGTTGATCGTGACGAGGACATAATCAGCAGGCTAGTTGAGCAGTGCGGTGACTTCTGGAAGGATAACGTCCTTGCTGGGGTGCCACCTGCCCATACTGTGCCAGCGCCACGTACCATACAGCGCATGAAGCGTATGCCTGACAAGGTGGTAGTAGTAGACGACAAGTTGGTTGCTAAATACCAAGCGGCGGCGACTGCTCAACGTGAGGCAGCAAAGGTGCTCAAGGAAGCGAAGATGAAGATGCTTGAGAGCCTTGGCGATGCAGAGGTGGGTAGTTATGACGGAGGTATACTGAGGTATCACAAGAGTGTGCGTAAAGCGTACACTAAGGAGGTACCCGAGGCTACTTACCGATCACTTAAGATCAAGGAGGATCCAAGTGAGTGAGATCAACGGACCTGACCCATTACCGTACCGTGAGGAACTACTACGTGCCTTCAGGGAACTAGACAACGAAGCAAGGATAAGGGAGGTAGTGAACGGGGTCGGTAAGCAGTACGCTGAACTGACAGTAACAGTGAACGTCAACTGGTTCGGCAAACTAGAGACCGAGTCGATTGAGACACACCTAGTAATAGGAGACACACAGTTGGAGGTCACTGGCGACTTCGATAGGTGTTTCCGTGACGTTGCGGATACGGAGAAGTTATTGACTACATTAAAGGACGGGTTAAGAGAAGCCCTAGATGAGATGGAGGATTAGATATGACGCAGAAGAGAGAGAGTCAAACCCAGAAGGCAAAGGTGACAATGCCTGAGAACCTAACTGAGGCACTGGCCTTGGCGCAGGGTGAGTTGGCTGATGCTACCGCTGACATGGAGAACGCTCACTTCCGTAGCAAGTACGTAAGCCTTGGTGCATTGCTCAAGAGCGTGCGTAAGGTGTTGTCCAGGCATGGGCTATCACTGCACACTGAGGTGACGCCTTCTTACATGGACTACGTGGAGGAAGAGCAGATCAATCACACTGACGGGTCGTCGAGTACTATCGTGCGTAACAAGCGTGAGCGTGACGGCCACTACATCACAGCGGTACTGGCATACGGCACTGATACCCGGGAATCTGTGGTGCATTGCCCGAAGCAGACAGGTGTCCACCAGTTCGCCTCCTTCCACACGTACGCACGTAGGTGGCTGGTGCAGGGGCTGTGTGGTGTGTCGGTTGACACGGACGACGATGGCAACGAGGCTTCTGGGGTGAGTGAGGCTGCGTCAGGGAACGACAGGCTCAGTCACGCAACGACTCGCAGAAGATAAGGGACAGGGAGGGGCTGAATACCAATCGGCCTCTCCCTACTCTAATGCCTGGGTCCCTGATTACTCCAAGGCAAGGTACCAGCAGCGGCACTCAAGTGCATAGCCTTCCAGAGATCAAACTCAGCCTGTCTCTTTATAATACGTTCACCGTGTTTCTTAAACTCGGCAGCAAAGTGCTTGTTCTTTGCCTTCTCAGCCATGGTAAGGTTCCCGGTAGTTGGAGTGCGTCTCTCTGACCAAGCAGAGATCCAGTCGTTATTAATATCTCCAGAGGCAATCATGTCCTTGACTCTATCAGAATGTTTATGGCCCCTAATGTTTAGTTGCCTCAAGTTGGCGTTCGTTGAACCCTTGCCTGTAAACCCGTACTGCTGTCTGGCAAACTTCCACAGGTCAGTTTCTTTTGGAGTGAACATTCCCTCAGGCGGATTGTATTTGCTCTGTATGTTTTTAGCACCCTTTTGTTCCCCGGTAAGGTATCCCCAAGTTGGAGTGCCGCCCTCACCAGTGTACCACTCACCAGACTCGGTCTGTTTGCCACCGCCCTCTGCCGCACGAGACGCCGCCATCCACACGGCCATTTGTTTACGGGGGTTATAGACTTTGTCGAAGTTCTTGCCAATATCTAGCGCATGGTGGAAAGCAGACACCTCTATCTCGGCTGTCCTTTTGCTGCCCTTCATTACCTCCCCGCTGCCTTGGGAGATGTTTCGTTGTTGCTTCGTACTACTCTTGCCGTACATGGCAGTCTCTCCCAGTTGCCTGATCGTTTCTTCGGCGGCTTTAACTGAGTAGTTCTCGCTCATGAATGCAAGGTGGTGTATCGAGGACCTGGGGTACGAGGGTCTGGGTTTTGACACAGCCTTAGGCAGTACCAGTTTCTTTCTCGACTGCTGAGGCATTACTGACATCAGTGCTTCTCCCTTGTTGCTGCGTATGCGCCAGCACCTACGAATGCAGCCTGCTTAACCCTCTTCTTTACTGCTCGCCTCTTCATGCGCTGGAGTCTATGTGCCATACGTGCTGGGGCTTTGTCGAGCCCATGCGCCCTACCTGGCTTTCCCCAAGGGGCCTCGAAGGACGACAGTTGACGGAAGACTTGCAACTCAGTGGTCATGTAGTGCTTGATATTATAGAGTTCCCGGCCATACTTTTCTAATGCAATATCAGGCCTGAAGAAGTCCATAACCTCTAGCGGGGCCATGGCTTCGGATTTTGAGATACCTGTATCTCCGAAGTGGTCGAACTGGCTGGCGAAGTCCTCGTGAGCGTCGTATATTTTTTTAGCCTTATTCCTTTGGATCCGAATGTTACGCTTCGCCTCTGCCGCACGCCGATCAAGACGTTGCGCTCGCCCCCATCCAGCAGGCAATGAGTCCAACTCTCCTTTTACGTCTCCTAGTCGTACCATGGAGATAGTTACTGACGTTGGCTTCTTCCTGCGTTTCTTCTTCGCAAACCTCTGCTTGATGGCGTCAACCGACTTGCGTATAGAGGGGCTTCGATCCTTGATTCCCTGATCCACTTGGGATTGCAGTTCCTTAAACCCAGGCGAAGCATCCGGCCCCATCACCTCGTTTATTTCTTTCTTCAAGGACTTTAGTTCCTTGAGATTCTTCTTCTTAGCGGTAGCAATGCCACGTAGTTTCCTGGACGTACGGCTACGCCCACCAGCAGGGGCCACCTTCATGAGGGACCGCAGGATCTTGCCAACCGCAGACATCACTCACCTTCTTTGATCTTGAACAGCCTGTCCTTCTTCTCCTTCTTGGACCTGAACACCCATGATCCAAACACAGCAGAGAAGCCAGCCGACAGTGCGACAAGGATCGTGTTCCAAGGCTCAGGCAGTAGGGGTGCGAGGCGTTCGACAACTTCGTGCCCAACAGACACCATGTCACCACCAGGGCCTTCAACGACCACCCTCTCGATACCAGTAGGTACGCCAGTTGGATCAAGCACTACCTCTCGTGTCACCTCGCAGCCAGAAGTGAACATGACGAACACTACGACTATTAGTACAAGCCAACCCACACCGATAGACACCAACTCTTTATCTAACTTCATCGCTTACTCCTTAGTTCCTGTTGCATTGATTCCACTCTCTCCTCTAGCCTAGCCAGTGCGTTAGCCAACTTGCAAATGACCCGACTGTTCTCCCTCATGGCCTTGGTCATTGACTCGTTATATCGGCCAAGGTGCCGAAGAAATGCCATGACTACTACCAGTATAGCAACGCCCCAGGGCGCCTGCAAGATCAGTTCCTTAAGTACCTCGTCCATGATCTACTCCATTATGCTAGTTTTAGGGGTGTACCTTGTGAAGTCTACGTCCATAAGCAGGGGTGCGAGGCGGTGTTCTATGAACTTGAACTTCTTCCAGTAGAAGTCGGCTGGCGTCCAGTTCTTCTGCCAAGGGGACCTTGTATTGTACGCCATGGCGGCCTCACCCATAGACAGGCCAGTGTCCACTAGCAGGGTGAAGGGTAACACGTTTTGCCACGGTACGAAACGCCTGCCTCTTGATAAGTGTTTAGCGTCCAATGGCTTACCACCGACTAGCATTTGTAGTGCCTCGTTGCCCATCCACCACGCCTCGTGCAACTTGCCTACAGTAGGCCCCATCATTTGCTCGACCCACCCCTTCTGCTGCGACCTGCTCAACCCACCCCCGGTGTTGGCCCCTAGTAGATTCTGGGTAAGTATGTCGCTAGGCGGGTACGTTGTGCTCTCTAGCATACCCCATGGCTCGCTGAGTATAGCCATGGCTCCGCTTCTATCTACTGCGTTCATTGCTAACTTAGCCACGTTTGCGTAGTACTGTTCTTTTGTGCTACCCCTTGCCCTGCCACCCGTGCCTGATATATGCGGAAAGGTTTCACGCCCACGCATGGCGTCTTTGCCTGCCGTGACCATAGTGCCCGCAACCATGAGCCCTACTGCTGTCCCGTAAGCAGTTAGGTCGAACGAGCCCATCCTTTGTGCAAGTGGTATGAGTAACTGCTCGGTGGCGACAATGAAGAACTTCTTGAACTGTAGCATTACACGTGCGAATATGGTCCTATCTGCCATGCCGGGCACGTTGCCTGCTCCAGGTGTAATGATACCCATTTCTCCCGCTGTAGTTACGGAGGCGGTAACCCTGGCACGCAGTTCCATAGCCCTTCGTCGTGACACGCCGACAGTTTCTGACCAGTCTTCCGCCTTTGTTTGGTAGAACTTGCCTCCCATGTCGTTCTCGTAAACACTGCCGAACTTCTTATTCAGTTTGGCTATGTCAAGCAGGTCCCTTTCGTTCAGGCGCATGTGCGAAATGAATCGCTTGTCGCCCCGTCGGTTAGCCCAGAACCTGTCAATGCTCTTACCCTTTGAGATATCGTCTGCTATGCGTGATATCCGGCTGGCCGAGGCAAGAGAGTTGACTGACTTCCAGAAACCGTTCCACCTGTTGAGTAGGATTAGGTTGGTGGTAGCGTTGGCGGCGGCTTCACTCGCCTGCTCTAACCTATCAGTCGCTGAGTAGGATCGCTTACCTGCCATCTCAGCCTTAACGCTCGCTATTGATCCTGCCCTCCCTTGCATGTTAGTCCCAACTAACTCCTGGGAATATATTAGGTCTTGAACCCAATACTTCTCGTCGGGTGGGAGATTTCTAATCATACGCTTGAACTTATACAGGCCGTACTTGTAGGTGGCGGCAAGGAAGGGGCCAGGGCCAGCAACGAACAGACCCATAGCAATGTCGGGTAGGCTAGAGAATGTCACGCCGCCCATGTTGGTGGCAAAGTTGTAGTTACGTACGAGGTTAACCGAGGCGGACCATAGCCTATTCTCTGGCACCCGTTGCCATGTATTGAAGATACGCTGGTGCACTATGTCCAGGTCCGAGATAGCCCGATCCTTCACCTTGGCATGCTTACCTGCCCTGCCCGGATCGGCCTTGATATTCTCAATGTACTCTCGTAGCAGTACCGCCTTGTGTGGTAGTTGGCTGATACTCATTTGCCATGCGTGTGTACGCTCTTCGATTACACGGTCAGTTACTTTAGCCATGCGCCAAGCAATGACCTCTGCGTGTATACTCCTGTTGGATGATACGGCAGAGAGAATCGTCGAGGAGGGCGGCTCGCTGCTTGACCATTCCAATATGCGGTCGGATCGGATCTTACCCTCAGGCTCAATCGAACCGGGCACCTCACCCTTGGATATCCTCTTGCTAAGTTTCGTGTACTCCTTGTATGCCTTGTCGTATGCCGCAGACAATGCTTCCTTGTCGTCATCGCCAGCATCACGCATCGCCTTTCGTGCCGAGCGTAATGCGTCCGTCACCTTCGTAACCTTGGCTAGCATCTTTTGCAGTTCTTCTTTACCATAAGAACTATTCATGCGTACGTCCATGCGTAGACGTTGGGTCTCGGTTAGTATGGACAGTTCGTCTTCGATCTCTATGACACGTAGGTGCTTGGCTACGATCTCCTCGTCAGCCATGTCGTCGGCTGTCTCACGGAGCGACCTCTCTATACGGTGGGCCTCCTCCATTAACATGTTTGTTTCCCTCTGGAACTGTATCGTGTCACCGTGAGCAAGGCGGTGGAAGGCAACTACCTTTAGGCCAAGCCCCTGGTAGAAGTTGTGCCTCTGTGCGTCTGAGGATATACGAAGGAACCTCTCGACGTACCTGTCCGCTATGAGCAGGGAGCGTTGCATTGTCGGGTCGGTATGAACTAGGGAAAGCACGTCTCCTTGCGACGGTGTTGCCCATCCCTTCCACACAGCCTCGGCCTTGTCCTCGTCCCACACTAGGTTGTCTATCTCTGCCTGCTTGCCAGCGATTGCCTCGTCGGCCTCAAAGATAAACCTCTTGCGTTCCGTTACGCTTGACTCTGCGTCTGAGTCGCCAATGAACTTACGCATCTCTTCAATGAACGCAGCCTCGTCTTTCTTCTTAACCTCTAGGCCCGGCAGTTTAGAAGTACCTGCTGCTACTTCAGCAAGGCTTTCTATCCTGTTGTCACGTATGCTAATAGATGCCAGGTCGCCAGGTTGGATCATAAATGTGTCAGCGAACCGGCTTGCTGCCTCGTCCCCAGACTCACTTATGTCAGACATCACCTCCTTTGCTTCCTTCAATGTCCTGAAACTCTTGGTGTACTTAACACCTGAATCCTTCAAGTCACGCCCGGTCGTCTCTATTCCCTTGTGGATGTAGTACAGGTACCAGCCATCCTCAAGTCTCTCAGCGCCACGCACCTCTGGGTGTACGTCCCCTCCCCTACGCACAACGACCACAGTGCCGCCGATATGATTCTTAACTGTACGTGCTGCACGGTACGACTCCCCGAAGAGGTTCCTCATGCTACGCTCGGATTCCTTGTGAGTGGGTAGGTCTACAGAAGCATGTGACCCGCTCTCTAAGTCCTTCTGTTCTTTGATCTGGCGTTCGATCTCACGTAGCCTTCTACGAGAGAACCTCAGTTCCTCCTTGGCTTCAACCACCGCAGAAAGAGAGCCCTCTGATCCACGTAAGTTTTCCTGGGCCTCCAACTTTGCCTTCTGTAGGCGGGCGAGTGACTCCTCTAGTTCAGGTCGTTGCTTGTCAGCGAGGTCCTCCCACCCCTCCTTGAGTAACTTCAGGAACTCTCCACGGTTCTGGCCTACCGCCTGTCGGTCAATGATACGGTGAACGAAGTTCTCACCATGTGTCTTCACGTAGAACAACTTACGATCAGTGACCTCCTTGCGTGTCATCATGCCAGCGAGTACAACCATGTCGTCGAACAACCCTTGCTCTTCGCCGAACATTTTACGTGCTTCTTTGATAGCCTTTACCGCAGCGTGGTTAAGTTGCTTCCCGTCGCTCGTCTTGAATGGCTGGAACCCACTACCGTCAGGCCCCATGATCGTCAGGTTGGGGTCGAAGTTGTCGTCAAGCCTTCGGTATGCCATCTCCACTGCTATGTCGAAGTGGTCGTAGCCTGAGTCTAAGACAGGTAGGTCTGTCCTGAAGTTCGCACCGTCCGACTTGGCCTGATCGTAGATACCTCTTTGCGCCCTACGGATACCCACGGCGTGTAGTTCCACCATGGCCTTCAATCGCTCAAGACTTGTGCCGTGCGTGCTGCCTTCCTTAACAAGGGCAGTGTCGGTGAACACGTCAATGATACGATTCGCTTCCTTACTCTTGCTGATAGCCATACGCATATTAGGGGTGAAGAAGAAGAACTTGTTGAAGAAGAAGTTGCCCCATGACCCCCGCCTAAGGCCCACCAACTCAACGACGTTCTTGTTCACGCCATCAAGTATCTGGTTCCATGCGTCATCACCAACAAGGTCTTCGTCCAGGTTTCTGCCCGCACGAAGGGATTCGATCAGTGACTCTATCTTACCTTGCAATGCTGGTCGGGCTTTTATGTTATCTAGCATAACTGAGCGAGCACTGTCTAACGCCTCTGGCACTGTGTCTTCACCGAAGCGACGACGAACAGCACTCTTGTAGCCAACGGACATTGTCGCAGCGGCACCACTCAAGATAGCGCCGAAGGCTGTCTCGAAGATTATGTTGTTGTAAACTTCCTTGGGTGTCCTGGTGCCAATCCCACGGTACAGTATCGCCTCTCGCACAGCGGAGGTCGCACCCGCTCCAGCAGTGGCGGCAAAGGATGCTGCCAGTATCGTGTAGAGTTTGCTGGCACCAGCAGCAGCACGGGCTCTGGTGAGTACGCCCCTTGTTATGAAGAAGTCTGCGTATATCTGTTCGTCCCAGGGGGCGCTCGATAAGCCAGCAAGTAACTGCCACCCTATGCCGGACTCATTCAATGTTTCCCGGTCCGCTTGGCTCTGCTCGTACATACGGATAAGGGCAGCACGACCCTCTACTGTGAGTTCTCCGTTCAGGCGTTCAATGAATCTTTCGGCTCGCTGGTCGTCTGAGAACCTTGGTAGCGTGCCAGTGTAGTCACCCTCAGTAGGCGTGTACCCCATAACGTCAGTGCGTAATACCTGTAAGCCCTCCTCTGCCCAGTCGTCCAGGTACGTCTTAATACCTTCGGCAACGTGCTGATCAGTACCCGCAGTCATGTATGACAGGAAGTCCCTGCCCCACTCGTATACACCAGTGACCACTGGCTCGTTTCCCGTGAGCAGTAAGTCAGGATCTTTGAAGGCTCGTGATACCGTGCCACCTATGCCAAGGTATTCACGGTTGTGTGCACCAAGGGTTGACCAAAACGACGGCCCATCCTTGGCTGCGTCGATCATGGCTAGTCGTTCACCGGGAGGTATAGCGTAGCCTGGACGTCTGCTATAGATACCCGGCTGTTCTATTCCATCAGTCACGGATCTCCCTTAACATCTTCTCAACCGTCTTGTTATGGTTCTCCCATGAGGCATTGTATATCCCTCTGGAAGGCATACTATCTACCTGCTCTAAGTATAGCCCATGCACCTGGACCATACGGACCATCTTCTCCAGGTTTGCGTACTGACGCTTCAACCTTTCGTTCCTGAGGTACCACCATTGGTGGCTAACCTCGCCTTGGTCTCGTTGTATACGAGCCCGCTCCATCCCCTCGTTTACGTCAAACTGCTTCTGTGTGATATCCTCAAGGATCTTCTCCGCATTCAGTGGTGCAGACATATGCTTATCCCAGTTGGGGATATCGTTGATTCCACTTAGTGCGTCAACTACCTCTTCTCCGCTAAGTCCTCGACTCTTTGGTTCAGGCTTAGAGAACGCACCCATACCCATCTCTTGCGGATCATCTAGCATCCAGATATCAGGGCCACCCACTTTCGTACGGTGCCCTACGCCTCTCGTTGCGAACGGCAGTGAAGGGATATTCAAATCAGTAAATATCGTGGGGTCATCGACTAGGCTTGCGAGTTCATACCTGAGTGCTTTGTCAGTCAGGACCTTCATCTCTTCCTTGGTGTACGGTCTAGCCCTGTACTCTTGGACCTTACCAAGTTCGTCAGGCCCAGTAAGGGAGGGGTCTATGTGCTCTATTCTTCCCACGCCACGTGTGTCTATGCCCAGATTCTCCGCTAGGAACTCACGAGTTGACTTTCCATAATCACCAGACCTACTGCGTACCATCCTGGGCAGACGTCCCGAGAATAGTC
>LWDU01040839.1_pt1 | contig 40964 bp, 29 predicted proteins | sample 727161 | NCBI WGS metagenome assembly LWDU01 (sample SAMN04566230, study PRJNA314399) | hydrothermal vent metagenome | isolation source: deep sea hydrothermal plume seawater | place: Mexico: Gulf of California, Guaymas Basin | collected 2004-07-11
ACCGTGGGCTCTATCTGTTTGATCGCACGCGGGAGTGCTACCTGATGGCGGTTGGCCGCATGCAGCCCCTTGGAGCTGGCGCGGGTGGACGCGTTGTGGCACGGGGCGGCATCGTTGCCGTCACGGGAAGGGACACCCTGTGGGTCTTCCGCGCGCGCTGACCGGAACAGGATTGCCTGAAGCTCTGGGCGCGAGTCCAGGGCTAGCTAGGAGCGAGAGTTCTCTGAACCTCCGATCTCACGTGCATCCTGCATGACCTCCACCAACTCCTCTAGCATGAAGGGTTTTTGCAGGACACCTGCGTAGTCCTGCCCCACGACCGCGCTCATCTCCACGGACAGCTCGCCAGTCATGAACACCGTTCTCTGCGCGAGCTCGGGCTTCATCTCGCGGATCCGCTGATAGGCCTCCACCCCACCGCCACCCGGCATCCTCACGTCGAGAAGCAGCAGATCGAAGTCGTCACTGCGGGCAACTTCGATCGCTTGGGTAGCATCTTCAACAAGGACCGCGTCAGCACCCATGCGCTTGAAGGCTCGCTCAAGAAAGCACCGAATGGACTCCTCATCTTCTGCAATGAGAATCCGAACTCCCGCAAGATCGGCGGAGGAGACCGCCCGCCTCGGCCCTTGTACCTCAGGCCGCCGGCTGATTTCAATTGCCGGAAGCACGATGCGGAAGGTCGCTCCTCCGCCTTCTGTGTCGAGGATTTCGACTCGGCCACCATGTGCCGCCGCAATGGCCTGGACCACCGTCAACCCGAGTCCCGTGCCCTCTCCCACCGGCTTGGTCGAATAGAACGGGTCGAAGATCCCGCCCCGCTTGTCCATGGGGATTCCCGGGCCGTGGTCGACAACGTCCAGTTGGATGACGTCCGCATGATACTTGGCAGACACCTCTACATGCGGTTCATTTTCGAGGCCCGCGGTCGTCGATGCGTATTCGGCGTTGAGCACCAGATTCAAGAGTGCCTGGATCAACTGATTCGAGTTGCCCCGGACAATGGGTAAACGCTCGGCGATGTCCAGAGTCAACTTCACCTTGCTCGAGTGGAACTTGTGCAGCCGGGCGAACTTGTGGCAGAGCTCGGAGATGTCAATGTTGTCGGACAGATCATCGTCGACCCGCGCGTACTCCTTCAGGTCCTTCACGATTTCGGAAGCGCGTAGCAACTCGCTCTTGGCCGTTCCGATCAGGTCTTCATAGTCCGAAGCGCTTGGCTCGGCCTCATCGAGGCAGCCCAGGGCACCGGCGAGGGCATTATTGAGTTCATGGGCCACAACGGACGCGATGGAGCCCATCGTTGCCATGCGCTCGGTATGCAAGAGTTGCGGCCTGAAGGCCTTCTCCTTGCTCAAGTCCCGGATCACGGCAACGGATCTGCCCTGACGATCAGGAGTTGGCGCCAGACTCACGCCGGTGACGAATTCTCCACGACGGGGCGTATCGAAACGAATCTCCTGGCGATTGGGGATCTCTCCACCCCGCACCTCATCGAGCATGGCCTGCAGCGCTCCACCGTCAAGTCGGTGCACGAAGCGGGTGAGCGGGGCATTCTTCAAGCCACTCTCTTCCATGGAGAAGATGAGGACGGCTGCGGGGTTCGCAGAGAAGATAACACCCTCTTCATCGAGGGTCAGAATGGCCAAGGGAGAGGCCTTCCACGCATCGGCGTAGAGTTGCGATTCGCTCACCATCCGACCCCTCCGCGAATGGAGCCGAAAGGGAGGGGGCTGCAAACGTTGGATCCGCAGACCAACTTAAGAGAAGCTGGCCAACCCAGGTAGGTTTGGTCTGAATTCACGGGATGTGAATCAGCGCCCTCTACACAACCTGCGGGTTGAGTGTGTAGGTGCCGACGATGGATGCCTCGGCCAAGATGTGCCCATTGAGTGCCGGCAAGACGTCCGCGCCTGCAAAGGCCCCGTCAACCGCGCACGTCTCGACGTCGAGAGCGTAGAGAGTGAAGTGGTAGTGATGCACGAGGGTGTCGTTCCAGGGAGGGCAAGGACCGTCGTACCCGAAGTAGTCTCCACACATGTCAGCGTCGCCAGCGAACCAGCCGGTGTAGTCGTTGACTCCCTGGCGCGTGGCTTCGGGTCCGGCAGGACCTTCTTTTCCACGCGGGGTCACTCCGTCCGAGTACGCGCCAGCCTTGATCGATCTGCAAGAGGCGGCGATGTCCACCAGAGTCCAGTGGAAGAAGTCCACCCGCGGCAGATCCGCGGGAACCTCCCGACCTTCCTGATTCACGTCATCGCCCTGGCTCGGAACGTCGGGGTCGTGGCAAACAAGAGCAAACGACTTTGTTCCTTCGGGGACGTCCGACCAGGCGAGGTGGGGATTCCTGTTGCCCGCGAGGGTGACATGTGATTCTTCGTCAAAATCACAGAACGCAAATTCGGCGGGGATGCGGGACTCCGACTGAATACTCTCGGAAACAAGGTTCATGTGGGTTCTCCTTTGCGTGACTTGGACAATACGACCCGGTCACTAATCGGCGGAACAGTCTACTCCTCCCAAAACACGCTGTATATTCCCCCAGGAGGCCTCTGTCGCCCCTTTCGGCTCATGGCCAGCCCTTCGTGGCGGCTTGTCCGTGGGCGCCGACGACGGGAAACAAGAGCTCGGACGCCGAGATCGCAGGCCAAGGGCCATTTTCTGCGGTCCAGCGCAGCGCCCGCCGCCCTCCATCGGAAATCTGCACAATCGACCGTCTCGGAGAGAATCATGCAAGGCCTCACCCCGGGTCCACCGGCTCTAGGCCAGAGGCCAAGACCGGGACAAGAGCGGTTTGACTCAAACCGGACGCCCAAATGAATGAGGTGACCAGAAAGGGACTGCGACTCACAGGGCGTCTATGGACTAAGGTAGGACTCCAGGACGACCCGAAAAGACCATCCTCACCCCCTCTCAACCACCCCATGTCTGAAGCCTCCCTCGAGCGACTGCGCGCAACCCACGCGCAAATGAAAACCGAACTGCAGCGCGTGATCGTCGGCCAGGACGAGGTCATCGATCAGCTCCTGTTGGCTATCTTGACCCGTGGGCACTGCCTGCTGGTGGGTGTTCCGGGGCTGGCCAAGACCCTGATGATCTCAAGCCTCGCCCAGACCATGAAGCTGGCTTTCAACCGCATCCAGTTCACCCCCGACCTGATGCCCTCGGACATCACGGGCACGGAGCTCCTGCACATTGACCCGGAGGGTGGCGAGCGTTCATTCCGTTTTGCGCCGGGGCCTCTGTTCTGCAGCGTCCTGCTCGCGGACGAGATCAACCGCACGCCCCCCAAGACTCAGGCAGCCCTGTTGGAGGCGATGGTGGAACGCCAGGTCACTTCTGGAGGCACTACTCACCCTCTGCCGGACCCGTTCTTCGTGCTCGCCACCCAAAACCCGATTGAACAGGAGGGCACCTATCCACTGCCCGAAGCCCAGCTGGACCGTTTCATGTTCATGGTGAAGGTGGGCTACCCCAACGCGGACGAGGAGCGCGAGATCCTGAGACGCACAACGGGCGGAGCGGGTGAGCAGATTCAGGGCATCCTTGACGGTGAGGTGCTGCATGAGCTGCAGGCCGCCGTGCGCGAAGTGCCCGTTGCGGACGCCGTCTACGACTACGCCCTGGCCCTGACGCGCAGCTCGCGTGTGGGAGGCGAAGAGTCCTTGGACTTCATCGACCAATACGTCACCTGGGGCGCCGGCCCGCGCGCCAGCCAATACCTAATCCTGGGGGCCAAGGCCCACGCCGCCCTGCAGGGCCGCAGCCACGTCTCCACGGAAGACGTGCGCGCTCTGGCCCATCCCGTGCTGCGCCACCGCATCCTGGTCAACTTCACGGCGCAGGCGGAGGGGGTGGACTCCGACGCCATCATTGATCGCTTGTTGGAGCACATCCAACCTGGGGCAGACGTCGGCAAAGGACTGCCCGGACTAAGCGAGGCCGCTGGCTGAGACCTCGCCTTCGATGGCTTCCCAATTCGCAGGACTCGATCCGGCAATCCTCGACCGCCTCTCCAGCTTGAGCCTGGTAGCGCGCAAGGTCGTGGAGGGCACCCTGGCCGGAACTCACCGCTCCCCGCACCGGGGGAGCTCGGTGGAGTTCGCCCAACATCGTGCCTACGCTCCCGGCGACGAGGTGCGACGCATCGACTGGAAGGTGTACGCCCGGTCCGAACGACTGGTTGTCAAGGAGTACGTAGAGGAGACGAACCTCGCCTGCAACCTCCTGTTGGATGCCTCCGAGTCCATGGCATTCCGCTCACTCGACTGGAGCAAATTTGACTATGCCCGCTGGGCTGTAGCCGCCCTCAGCCACCTGGTGATCGGTGCCCGGGACACCGCGGGGTTGGTGGTGTTCGACGAAGGTCACCGCAGCAAGGTACCCCCGGGCAACGGGACGGCCCAGGAAGTGGCCATCCTGAAGACTCTGGAAGACAGCGCGCCCGCAGGCCCCACGGCCATCGGCGAAGTGCTACACGCTCTGGCCCCACGCCTCAGGCGCCGGGGCATCACGATGATCTTCAGCGACTTCTTCGACGAGGTGCAGACCATCCTCGAAGGGGTCCGGCGACTGGTCCACCAGGGACACGAGCCGATCCTGGTGCAGGTCCTCGATCCCCTGGAGAAGAGCTTTGAGCTGGATGCCCTGCTCAAGCTGGAAGGGCTTGAGGGGGCCGGTTCAGTCAAGATCGACCCCAAGGCCATCCGCGAGGCCTACCTGGAGGAACTCGAGGCCCACAACCGGGAGCTGGCCCGGGGGGCGCGCGCCCTGTCGGTGGATCTGATCCAGACCACGACCGACAAGCCATTGGACGCCGTGCTCTCCGCCTACCTGACCCGACGCAGTGCGCGGGCACGAGGAGGTGGACGCTAGATGTTCGAGGGCTTTGTGAATCCCGGACTCGTGATCGGCACGTCCCTGGCGGCCGTGCCCCTGTTGATCCACCTGCTCAACCGGCAGCGCCACAAGCCCCTCGCCTGGGGCGCCATGCGCTTTGTGGTCGCCGCCTATCGCAAGACCCGACGCAGGGTACAGCTCGAGAACCTCTTGCTGTTGCTCCTGCGCATGGGCGTGGTTGCGCTGCTCGCCCTGTGCGTGGCGCGCCCCTTCGTCGGAGCGGATGGAGGCCTGGCACTCTTGACCGAGGCACGCCAAGACGTGGTACTGGTTGTGGACGCTTCAGCCTCCATGGGCTATCGCGAAGACGTGGAGACCATCTTCGAGCGCAGCCTGCGCCGAGCCACGTCATTCTTGGAGAAGCTGGATGGTCCACGCGGCGATCGCGTGCAGCTGATTGTCATGGGCGGCACCCCGCGTGCCCTGGGCTGGGGAGATCCGAGCAAGGCCCTGGCATTGATCCCGACCCTCTCCCCTGGCGCGGAGCGCGCCGACCTGGCGGCCACCCTCGGCAAAGTGCTGGCCATCTGTGAAGAGGATGCCTCGGGCACGGGTAGCTCCCACGTACAGGTGCGCGTCCTATGCGATTTACAGCAGGACCTCTTCGCCAGCCTGCGCGGCACCCTGTCCGCGGAAGACTCCAGCATCAATCTCGAGGGCGAGCAAGCTGCCGAGGGCTCAGGAAGTGAACCCCTGGCACGGCAGCACCTGGACAAGCTCCAGGAGTTGGGGGTGCATGTCATCGTGGAGGACCACGGGCCGGCCCCCACCCACCCGGCCAACCTCTCCATCCAATCGGTACGCACCCTGAACCAACCCATCGGCGAGAAGGCCAGGGTGCAGGTGGTGGTGCAGGTCGCCAACCACGGAACGTCTCCGCGTCCCGCAGAGCGCGTCTCCCTGAGCGTGAACGGCAACAAGCTGCCCGTTGCGCAGGTGGATATTCCCCCGCTGGGCCGAGCCGAAGCGCTCTTTTCATTCCAGGCCGAGACCCCTGGAGCCCAGGCGCTCCTGGCTCAATTGGAGGGCGACCGTCTCTCGGTGGATGACCGCCGCGCGGCCGTCATCATGGTACCCCCGGCCATTTCAGTGTTGGTGGTTAACGGCGCACCGTCGACCGACCTGGACAAGGACGGTGTCGGCTATCTGCTCATGGCCCTCGAACCCCTGCGAGGAGGGGACGGGCCGGGCAACACCCTCAGCGCTCCCTTCGCTGCCCGCGAGATCGCCCCGGCGGACCTGCTCGCCTCCAGCCTGGACCTGCGTGACTACGACGTCATCGTTCTGGCAGGAGTGGCCAGTCTGCCGGAGTTCGCCGTTCAAGCCTTGACCGAACGGGTCGCCAGCGGGGCCTCCCTGATCTTCGCCATGGGTTCGCGTCTGGCTGACTTGGAAGGCACCAATGCGCGCCTGTTCGGGGCCGACGGATCCGGCCTCCTTCCGGCGGAGCTGGTGCAAAAGCGAAGTACCTCCCGGCGCGGACGCTACTGGCGAGTGGCGCAATTCGATGAGACCCACCCGGCTCTGAGCTTCTTCGCCGAGGAGCGTTGGATGCCTCTACTCACCGAGGTGCCCATCTATTCCTTCGTGGAATCGCGCCCCCTGGAGGATGCCAGGGTGCTGGCCCGCCTTGATGACGAAGGCCAATCCCCCCTGCTGGTCGAGCGCGCCTTCGACCAGGGCCGGGTGTACCTCTGGACGACCAGCTTCCAGCGCGAATGGACGGACATTGCGGCCTCCCCCAACACCCTCGTACCCCTGGTGCATGAGTGGATCGTGCACGCGGGCAGCCGGAACGAGAGCTCCCGCGAGGCACGGCCAGCTGAGTCACTGGGCCTTGTCCTGCACGCCTTTCCGCGCTCGCCCCAGTTAGTGCGCCCCGACGGAACGGGCCGCCCCCTGGCCGAGGAGCCCGTGCAGCAGGCAGATGGCCGCTGGCGCCTGGCCACTCTGACCCCTTCCGATACAGCCCTGCCCGGTTTGTACAAGGTGCAACTGGAAGGTGCGCCAGCTGAGCCTCTCGCCATCGCCCTCGATCCGCGTGAGAGCGAACTCGAACGGATCCCGCCCGCAGCACTGAACGGCCTGCACCCCGCTCTCTCCCTCGCTAAGGCAGACGGGGGGACGTCCGGGGACAAGCCAGTGGCGCCCAGGCGCGGGGAGCTCTGGCGCTGGCTGGCTCTGGCCGCGCTGGCATTCCTGGTGGCGGAGTCCGTCTGGGGTGCTCGATTGGGACGCCGCAGGAGGATGACCGCATGAGTACGGCACTCCACTTGCCCCCTACCGTCTTGTCCAAGGATCAGGCCCTACAAGAGAGTTGGCGGCTACTTGAAGCCCCCGCACCTTGGGTCCTCGTGCTTGTGATCGCACCCTTGGTGCTGCTGACCTCCTGGTACGCCTACCGCTCCGAGTCCCTGCCCGCGGGAATCCGCAAGATCCTGATCGGCCTGCGCACGGTATCCCTGAGCTTGCTCCTGCTCGTCCTGTTTCGACCCGTGCAGGTTCGGAGCCAGGAGAACGTGCAGGCACCGGAGGTTCTGATCTTGGTGGACGACTCCGCCAGCATGCGCAATCGGGACGCCTATGAGGGAGAGCCCGAGATCGCGAACGCCATACGCGGGCTGGTGGGTACTGATCCCAAAGAGGCCACCCGGCTGGACGTGGCGCGTTCCAGTCTAGAGACGAACGTGCTGGGCCTTCTTGAAGCGGGCGGCTACGAGCCACGCCTCTACGCTTTTCATGAAGAGCTGTCTCCCGTAACCCAGCTGGACAACTTGTCCGGTCGTGGGCGTGGCACGCACGTGGGAGACGCCCTGGGCCAGGCTCTGAATGCCCACCGAGGCCGGCACGTGACGGACGTGATCGTGGTCTCGGACGGGCGCTCCAACGGTGGACCGCTGATTGAAGAGGCCGCCCTCCTGGCGCGCGCGGTCGGGGCACCGGTGCACACGATTGTCGTGGGCGACACGCGCCCGGAGCGCAACCTCGTGGTAGAGCTGGTGGAGGCCCCCACCTCGGTACTGGAGGGTGACGAGGTTGTGATTGTGGTGCGCGTGCATGGAAGGGGTGTGGGTCTGGGCAGCGCCAGCGTCCTGCTGGAGGAACTCGACTCAGATGACGGCGCCCGCACCCTGGCCAGCGAGACCATTGACCTCGAACACACGGGCGAGCGCATCGTGCTGGTCGCTCCTGCCGGCTCGGGCCAGGGCGATGCCAGCCAGCGCCGATTCCGGGTCAGCGTGCCCCCTCTACCCGAAGAACGCATCCTCGATGACAACACCCTGATCGCACGGGTCCACGTGGCGCGCGAGAAGATCCGGGTGCTGTACGTGGAAGCCCACCCACGCTACGAGTATCGCTTCCTCAAGGACCTGCTCATCCGGGCGGACGAACGGATCGAAGCGCAGATCTATCTGGCCTCCGCCACCCCGGGATTTCCTCAAGAAGCTTCACCCGGACTGCCCCGTCTGGCGCGCGTGCCCACAGAGCGCCGCGAACTCCTCGACAACTACGACGTGGTTCTACTAGGTGACATCAATCCCTATTCGATCTCTCCGGATCCGGCCGAGGGCGAGGAGTTCGTGCAGTCCCTGTTCGAGTTCGTCGAGCGTGGTGGCGGCCTGGGCGTCATCGCGGGCGAGTACGAAAACCCGCGCGCCTTGGCAGGCACTGAATTCGCGCGCTTGTTGCCGGTGAAGCTCGACCCCACCAGCGGCTTGGGTTTCGAAGGATCCACGGTCAACGAGCACCGGCCGACCCTTGAGTCGCCAGGCAACCCGCACGAGGTCGTACGCCTGCACCCGGACCTGGAGATGAACCGCGAGCTGTGGGAGGAGCCCACGGGCCTGCGGGGCTACTACTGGTACTTCCCGGTAGCCGGGGCCAAACCCGGTTCCCAGGTCCTGCTACGCCACCCCCAACAACCCCTGACCGGGGGTCCGGAACGCGACCCGCTGCTGGTGATCGGCTACCACCCGTCGGGTCGAACCCTCTTCCTGGCCACGGACGACTCCACCTGGCGTTGGCGCTATCGCTACGTGCACCGCTACCACGAGCGATTCTGGCGCAACGCCATTCGCTGGCTTGCCCTGGGCCGCCTGCGCGAGGGCGACCGCCGCTATGCACTCGAACCTCTCCGCTCCCGATTCGACCTGGACGAACGCGTGGTGCTGGAAGCCCGCGTGCTGGATGAGGACTTTCAACCCAGCAGCGCGCCGTCCCAGAAAGCGCGCCTCCAGGGGCCTGAAGGGTCACCAGAAGACCTCGAGTTGATGGCCGTGCCGGGCCGCCCTGGACGCTTCCGCGCCGACCTCAGGCCGGACCAACCGGGGAGGTTCCAAGCCTGGATGGAAATCAACGGCGAGCGCATCGCCGGAGCAGAATTCGAGGTGGTGCTCCCCTCCCGGGAGAACGCTGACCCGAGCCCCGATCCCGTGGCCCTCCAGACCCTGGCGCGCTTGACCGGAGGTCTGGCCCTGAGCGCCACGGACACCACGGGCCTAGCCGGAGCCTTCCCGGGGAACGAAGAGCGGCGTGAGCCGATCTCCTCGGAGCTGCGCGACGCCTGGGACCACTGGGGAACCCTGCTGCTGGCCCTCGGCATTCTCTGCGCGGAATGGATCCTGCGAAAGCGCCACGAACTGATCTAAAATGACTTCCGCGGATCTTGTCGGGAAGCTCCCCCCCACGATCCGGCCCAACCCCATGCACTTTGCCCTCCATCCCAACCCAGCGAGCCCGACACGCCCGGGGTGGGTCCGGGTTTGGCCTCTGTGCGCGCTGCTTCTAGCCCCGGCGGCCCTGGGCCAGGGGCAGGATGAGGACGAACCGGATGGTCCGCAGCTCGCCTTCCAGATCTACGACACACAGGCTGCAGAATCCCTGGTGCAGGACGTGCGCGATCACATGACTGCGCAGCGATGGGCCGCGGCCCTGAGTGGGCTGGACCGATTACTCAACGAACACGCTGGAGAGGCCCTGGGTGCAGAGCGCCACACCTTCCCCGGCGAGCCCTGGCGGGAGTCCCTGCATGCTGTTCACGAAGGGGCAGCCAACTGGGCTGCGCGCACTCTCTTGAGCCTGCCGGAATCTGCGCGCGATCTGTATCAGAGGCGGCACGGGGTCCGGGCGGGTCGTGCACTGCGGCAAGCCCTCTCCCATGGAGATCCCGCGGGGCTTTCCCAGGTGGCTCGACGCTGGCCCGGGACACGCCAATCCCTGGCTGCATGGTGGGCACTGGGCGACCTGGAGATCGAGCGCGGGGAGCGCGATCTGGGTCTGCAGGCCTGGTGGCGAGCGATCACCCTGGACCTGGGCCATGACCCCGGGGGCCATGGTTCCATCAGCCGTAACCCGGAGGTCTGGAAGAGCGCCCTTGCCGAACTGCAAGAGCGGGCCGACGCCGTGCCATTGGACGACGGTGTGGCCCTGCGGGTGAGGTTTGCCCTGTCCCATCTTGCACCGGGTGACGACGTGGCGGACCAGGGTCTGGAACCCGATCAGCTGGCTGGCGTCACGGCTCTCAGCAGCGACCGCGGCTCTCCCGATCCCGGCCCAGCCGTGGACACCTGGTCCGAACCACACCTCTTGGACACGAGCCGCACACACCCGTTCAAGAACAAAAGCCGGGGCAAGTACTCTCTGTATCCGGTTCGCCTCGATGATGCCCTGTACTACAGCACGAGCCGCAGGGTCCACGCCCTGGACGCCTTCACCGGTGAGAAGCTCTGGAGCGCGCCCGAGGATGGCCTGGGCTGGGAGAACCTGACGACCAACGCGGCCACCGCCTTTGATGAGGCTCTCGCCATAGAGGACAGCTTGATCCTGCCCGAGGCCAGCCGCGGCATCGTGGTGGCGCCCCTGCAAATCCCGCGGGTCTTTGAAGACAAGAACACCTACGGGGACATGGAGATCATCCGCATCGTGCCCGAACGGCGCCTGTTCGCCTTCGACGCCGCGAGTGGTGAGGCGCTTTGGAACCACTCCCCACCACCTCTCTGGGACGGAGAGTCCGGTAGCTTCCCCCACCGCATGAGTGTGGTCGGGCCACCCACCACCAGCGGCTCGCGTCTGTTGGTTCCCGCCGCCATGTTGCGCGGGCGGATTGAGTTGCACCTGGCATGCTACGACCTGCACAGCGGGGAGCTCCTCTGGAACACGCCACTGGTCACCGGCCAGCGTCCCAACAACATGTTCGGGCGTCTGCTGCAAGAATTCGTGGCCCCGCCGCCGGTTGTTCACGGCGATCAGGTCCTGATGCAGACCCAGCTGGGCGCGATGTGTTCGGTGGACCTCTTCACGGGTGAGGTGCAATGGAAGTCCTTGTACCAGCAGATCCCCTTCACGCCGGGAACCTACTACAGCGAAGGTGAGCTGCGCTCCCTGTGGCGCAACATGCCCCCGATCGTGGAGGGCACGACGGTGCTGGCCACCCCCTTTGACAGCCCGCACCTCCTGGGCTTCGATCTGGTCAGCGGGACGGTCCTGTGGGAGGCCTCGCACGGCGACTTGAACGCACAGGCGGGAATATCCAGCCGGCGGGGAGTTCTTAACGCCTTGGTCGGCGCGCAAGGGGACCGCGTCTACCTTGCAGGCAGCAAGGTAGCGGCCTTCCAAGCCCCGCGGGGCCTGGACCGGCAGGCCCCCCTCCACCGGGCGTGGCTCTTCCCGCCCATCAACCGCCTGAGCACCTACTCGCCTCTGCCGGTCATGACCCGCGAGAGAATGTACGTCCCGGGCCTGCAGGACATCGACTGCCTGGACCTGGCCAGCGGCCGGTTGCTCGAGTCCATCCCGAGCGCTTCGCGCCCGGGCAACCTCCTGGTCGGTCCGGGGATGCTCTTCAACCTCTCCACCTACACCCTCACGGCGCATTTCGAGTGGGATCATCTCCTGGGTCAGGCGCGCGAGCGGGCCCAAGCCGCACCCGGCGATCGGGACGGGCGCCACGCCTTCGCGCGTCTCCTGTTCAGCCGTGGGCAAGCGGCCTTGTTTGATCATGATTTCCACACTGCCGCGCAGTACCTGAACGAATCCCGCGAGGAGCTGCTCGCCCTAGTGGAAACCGAATCAAGCCCTGTCGAAGGAGCCTACGCCGCGAGCCTCTACACGGTCCTGATGGCCCAGGCTCGCACGCAGCGCCTGGCAGCCGATCCTCTCCGGGCCCTTCGGTTTTTGCGCGAGGCGCGGCCCCTGGCCGCGGACCGCACCGGCAAGCGCAAGGCCCTGTTGGAAGAGCAGGCCATTCTTCGCAGCCGTGACCTGAATGAGTGGTTGAACGTGCTCTCCATCCTCGAACGCGAGCACGCTGACGATCGGATCGACGTCGTCGCCCCCGGTGGGGAGGCAGGAGCTGCCGATTGGAATGGACGCCTGGTCGTGGTGGAGTCCAGCCTGGCCGCGGAGGATGCTCAGCCCATGCCGCTCGCCATTCCGGTGGGCCTGTGGGTCGCTGTGGAGCGATCCCAACTCCAGGAGGCAGAGGGGGGAGCCCTGGAACTCAACGACCTGCACCACATCTTGAGCCGCTATGCGAGTGAGCAGCTGCCTTCAGGCGGAGCCTGGGCCTGGGCCGCCGACCGAATCGGCCAGCGGCTACGGGTTGGAATGAACCCGGGCGCGGTCATCCCCGAGTATGAGCCCTTTGAAGAGCGGGCACAGGTCCTGCTGGAGAAGGCCCTGGCCGATGGAGATCGCACGGGTCTGGAGAAGATCGCGCGCCTCTTCCCCCACTCGCAGGCCGCCCGGCGGGCCAGCGATGAGCGCATCGCCCTGGTACGTGTTGAGGGCAACCTGGCCGAACTCGCAGACATCATCCTGACCCCGCTCAGCGACAACTGGTCCCCCCAGGCAGCCAGCGGGTCAGAGCTACGCTACCTCCTGCAGCTGGCGCAGGCCCTGGGCGAGAACGGCAACCTGGAGCTACGCGCGGCATGGATGAGCAGCCTTGCCCGTCGTCATCCGGCCCTCTCCCTGGACCTGAACGGTGAGGGGCCGAAGAGCCTGAGCGAGTGGGCGGCAGATCCTGCATGGCAAGCACCGGACCGTGAGCCCTCACCTGTGCTGAGCGCGACCTTCGACAGCTCGGTGGAGGCCGTCGATCAACCCTCCTACAAGTCGGTGCAGACCCTGCGGCCGGTGGGCCAGGTTCCGATAAGCCTCACCCCCCAAGCCAAGCAGGATGCGCCCCGAGCAGAGACCGTCAACCTCTACTGCGATGGTTCGCGGCTGTACGCCATCTCTAGTGACAGCGCCCCGCAGACCTACTGGCGACACTACTTCGACCGACCCGAAGCGCGGGCAGTGGACGCCCTACCCTCGCGCTACTGGGATGCGATCGCGACTAGCCCTGGCCGCGTCCATGCAGCCAGCATCGGCTCCGTGGCAACCATGGACCGCGAGACGGGCGAAATGCTCTGGCGTTGGACGTCAGGCACCCTGCGCGTGTTCGCCGTGGACTGCGTCAGCGGAGTGGTCGTGGTCCACGAGAGTACGAGCGAGCCGAGTGGTCGCTACGACTTCCGCCTGACCGGGCTCGACGCAGCCAGCGGGGCAAAATTGTGGTCCTTCCGTTTCGATCGCGACCGCTACCATGCGCGGCCCGTTCTGGGAGAGGAGCACCTGGTTCTACTGCCCACGTCCTCGGGCACCGGACGCATATTTGATCTGTTCACCGGTCGCCTGGGCGGGCAATTCCAACTGAGCCTCTCCACCTCCCCCACGGCGGCCGCGGCCTGGATCGAAGAAGGCCGCCTGATCCTGCCCAACTTCCTGCGTGGGACACGGCCCGCACAGAACCACGTGCTGGCCCTGGACCTGGACAGCGGGGAGCAGGCCTGGCGCGTGACGTTCTCGGAGACCCCCTCGGGCGACATGGAGTTGCTCAGGATCATCTCCCACGAAGACGAGCACTTCCTACACCTCTCGCCGCTGGACACCAGCGCGCGCAGCCTGCAGCAGGCCGGCCTGTTTGAGTTGAACACATCCCTGGGAGCCCTCGCCAACAGACCCCTGGCAAGGCTGAGCGGACGCGACCAGCTGATTGGACTGGAATTGCGGTCGCGCACCGTGCTTGAGACCCCCTATTTGTTTGCGATGCGTATGCCCGACGCACTGCGTTCAGAACCGCGGTTGCGAGCCCTCCATCTGCCCCACGGAGAACGCTGGTCGACGCCCCTGCCCGAATCCATGTTGCGAGCCACGGGTTCCATGCCCCTTCCGGCGGTATCTGGAAGTACAGTGGCCTTGGCCTACAAGAAGCCCACGGGTGCGCCGGGATCGGTCGGCAGGGAAGCTTCCCTGGTGTTCCTCGACCGACGCAGCGGGCAGATCCTGGCCAGCAAACCCATGAGCCCCGACATGTGGCGCACAACGGAGAGCGGGCTGTTTCTCAGCGTGCTCAACGACGCGCTGATCGTCAGCGGGGCACGCAAACTGGACTTCATGAAATGAGCTCAAACCTAACCCAGCAGCTCGTCCACCGACTGACCGTTGGAGGGCTGACTCTTGCCCTCATGGTTTCGGTCTGGCCCGACTCTGGCCTGGCACAGGACGACGAACAGCCTGACCAACAGGGATTGGTGCGCATCACCAAGGAGCAGGAAGCGGCCGTGTCCAATGGGCTGAACTGGCTTGCAACACATCAAACGAAAAATGGTGCCTGGTCAGCCAGCGTGGGCTTCAAGCTGAACAACTCCTACCGCGTCACCTCTGCCAATCGCGGGCACGTCGGTGTCACAGCCCTGGCGGGGATGGCTTTCCTTGCGGGCGGCAACCTACCTGGACGGGGAAAATATGGCGAAGAGGTGGAGCGCGCTCTGGCCTTCGTCCTCTCCTGCGTTCAAGAAGACGGCTACATCACCCATGCGGGAACGCGCATGTACAGCCACGCCGTCGCCACCCTGTTCCTGGCTGAGATCTACGGCATGACCCATCGAGATGACGTGCGGCTGAAGCTGCAGCGATCGGTGGATTTCATCGTCAAGTGCCAGAACGAGCAGGGAGGTTGGCGCTACGCGCCCCTGGCTCGCGAATCCGACATGTCCATCGTTGTCTGCCAAGTGCTGGCTCTGCGCGCTGCGCGCAACATCGGCATCCGTGTGCCCAAGAGCACAATCGACAAGGCCACCCAGTACGTGGTCGATTCGGCAGTTACGGGCACAGTCCAACCCAACCGATTCGCTCGCTACCGTAGCGACCTGGGTACCTTTCACTATCAGCGCGACGACAACTCCCGCACCACGTTTCCGCTGACCGCGGCGGGAGTCACGGCCCTGCACGGACTGGGGATCTACTCCAACAAGCTGATCGAGTCGGGCGTCGAGTTTCTCAACCGAAACATGGACACCTTCAACCGAAGCTACGGTGACCGCGGCCACTATTTCTTCTGGTACGGCCACTATTACGGGGTACAGGCCATGTACACCCAGGGGGGGAGTGATTGGGAGCGCTACTTCACCAAGCTGCGCGCCTATCTCCTGAGCCGCCAAGAGGACGACGGCTCTTGGCGTTGCTCTGAAGGGCCGGGCTCGGCGTTCAGCACGGCCATCGGTGTCCTGATCCTCGAAATCCCGTACTGCCTGCTCCCCATCTTCCAACGCTGATCCCTTGAGCCTCACGTCCCGATCCTCCTCTCCGCGCCTTGAGGCCCTGCTCAGTCGCTTGCGGGACGCCTTGGTGCGTCAGATCTGGCTTCACGGCCTGGGGTCACTATTGGTGGCCACGTCGCTCTGGCTCTTGTTCATGTACGGAGCCGACCGTTGGCTGCACCTACCCCGCGCCCTGCGCCTTCTCCATGGAGCACTCCTGGTGGCCTTGCCCCTGTGGATGGCTCGCCGCCACATCGTCAAGCCGCTCAAGTGCATCCCACAGCAGTCCGGCCTGGCGCGCCTGCTGGAGCGAGCCCACCCGGGCAGCGACGACCTGTTGGTGAGTGCCATCGAGCTCGCTCCGTTGGACAGCGATGCGCCCGGCCGAGAGCTGGTGGATCGGGTGCACAAGGACGCGGAGGGGCTGGCACTCTCCCTGAGTCCCGACCCGGTCCTGGAGCGCTCAGGTCCAAGGTGGCGTTTCTTCTCGGGAATCGCCCTGGCCGGATCCTGCACCGCGATCTTGGCGGCCAACCCTGTGCTTGCGGGCATCTTCTTCGAGCGCGCGCTGGGCAGGGACCTTCCGTGGCCCCAGAAAACCCATCTGGTGCTGGAGATACCCGCCGTGGGTCAACGCCTTCAGGTGGAGAGCGCGGGCGAGCGTGTGCTCGTACGCGCCGCCCGGGGCAGCGACGTCCCCATCCTTGTGCGGGCCATCGGCGAGACTCCCGATGAGGTCATCCTGCACTTCGACAGCGGTCACCAAAAGGCCCTGGGCTCGGGAGGTACGGACCTATTCCGCACGCTGCTGCGCTCGGTTCAGCAGGACGTGAACTTCCACGTGACGGGCGGGGATCATACGGACGAGGGCACCAGCGTGAGCCTCACGGTCCTGCAGCCTCCGGTGGTGGCCGGCATTGCCTGGGAGGTAACCCCCCCCGCCTACAGCGGTCTGGCCAAGGGAACCGTCTTCGATCCCGACGTCGAGGTGCTCCAGGGCTCGACGGTGCGCGTAACGATCCAGCCCGACCCGGCCGATGCCACGGGCTCGGCACGCCTGCTTCCCGAGGACCGGGTGCACCCTCTGGTGGCCGGAGTATTCCCACAGCCTGAACAGCCGTCCACTGAAGAGGGCCAGCCTGCGGGCCTCTCGTTCGAGCTCCTCGCCCAGCTCTCGCTGCGGGTGAGCTTCGACCTTCTCGATGGTAGTGGATTGCCCAACCCCGATCCTGGCCTGCATGCCATGACGGTCGTCGAAGATCGGCGCCCCGAGGTTTTCCTCTTGGCCCCCAGCCGGGCTGAAGTGGACGTGGTCGCAGGCGGCGCCGTGCCCCTGCACGTCCGGCTCGAGGATGACTTTGCCATCGCCGACGTTCGCTGGGATCTGCGCGACGCCGTGGACCCCGATCGCACCCTGAGTGAGGGAGCGCTCGACCCGCGCCCTATACCGAAAGATCTCTCCAGCCTGGGATCCGCTAGCCGTGACCGACAAGTGGCGCGCACGCGGTTGGAGGTGAACGAACTCTCCCCGGAGGACGTCCCAGCGGCGGGATCGCGCTGGACCCTCCAGGTGGTGGCCAGGGACAATCGCGAACCTCAAGCTGGAATCAGCCCATCTGCGCCCGTGCATCTGCGCGTCGTGACGGGCGATGAGTACCTGCGCGCCGTGAAGGACCAATTGGCACGGGCCGGCGAACGTGCAGACACCGTCTATGAACAAGGTCGCAGCCAACTCACCCTCCTGCAGTCCATTCTCGCATCCCTGGAACAGGTCACGGGAGACACGTCGCCACCCGACGGACAACCGAACTTCAGCTCTCTTCTACACGGAGCCAAACGCATGGAAGGAGATGCACGCGCACTGGCCCGGGATCTGGCCAAGGTGACGGAAGGTCTCCTGTATACACGCATTGATGAACGCGCCACGGCGTTGCTCGATGGACTCGACCAGAGGCTTGCCGATCAGACGGAGCGTGGATTTCCCACCCAGGCCTGGGCCGATTTGCACGCAGCCCACAAGGCGGGAGAGTTGGGTCAAGCCCAGCTGGCCGGAGACCTGCTTGAGATGGTGGGGCTGGCCCTCGAGGTCAGTGAGGAGCACGGAGCCCAAGCGGTGAGCCACCTTCAAGGGGCACGCGACGAACCCAAGCCCGCTCAAGTCCTGGGCCACGTGGAAGCCGCCTTGCTGGCCCAGGTGGAAGCTCAGGCCACGCTCGATCACCTGCTGGCCAAGCTCGGCGAGTGGGACAACTTCCAGTCCGTCCTGACCCTCACACGTGACATTTTGAACCACCAGAAGAGCCTCAAGCAGCGCACCCAACGGTTCGCGGAAGACAAATGAGCCCGCTTCGAATCTGCACCGCCACTCTGCTCTGTCTGTGCACGAGCATGCTGCAGGCTCGCGCCTCCGTCCCGCAGGATGACCTGACCCGAGAGCAAGCGGCCCTGGCGGAAGAGCAGCTGCTCTTGCACCGCCAGCTACTGCGCCTGCGGGAGACCATGGTGACCCTCGCCGGGCGACTGGAAGCCGAGGGCAGAGTGCACGCCGCCGAGCTTCTGCGCGCGGGCATCTCGCACCTGGACTCCCGTGGCGGAGCCACGGAGGCTTACACCCTGGAAGAGTGGATGCAGCGCACCCGCGAGGACATCCGCGCCGGCCGCACACATACGGCACTGGAGAACCAGGAGCGCATCCTGACGAACCTGGCCAGCCTGCTCGACATCCTCATGGACCGGCAGGGCCTGGAGAATCTGGAAGAGGAGCTGGAGAAGCTCAAGCAGGTGCGTGCGGCCTTGGGACAGATGGCGGACGAGGAAGCGAAGCTGCGCGAGGACACCGAACAGCTGCGCGCCGACTCGACCAACGAAGCCCAGCGTACATTGGAGCAGGGGCTGTCCGAAGCCCTGACCGAGCAGCGCTCGATCCTGGCCGCCAGCGAGCAGCAGGCACGGGCCAGCGGCGTGTTTGACCTGGAGGCTTTCCGATCCCGACTGGAGGAGTTGATCGCGGCCCAGATCATCAGCGAGGAGGTCTTTGCTGGCTGGGACCCGGCCGCACAGGAACAGCTGCGCAGCCTGCGCCCCCCACTAGAGAATGCCCGAGCCGCAGAAGCGGACCAGCAGCGCCTGAACCGGGGCGAGGAGGATCTGCGAGCGGCGGCAGAGGCGTTGGAGAGCGGAGAGCCGTCGGAGAAACTGGCGGCGGCCGCTGAGCGCGCCGAGCGTGAAGCGCGCGCCTCGGGCCGAGAAGCCGCCCGCGCCGTCGCCGAAGCGCTGGCGCAAGCCGCTGCCAACGCCGAGGCTGCGAACGATGAGGAGCAGCGCAAGGCCGCAGCCGCAGAGGCGCGCAAGGCAGCCGACGAGCTCGCAGAACAAGCGCGCAGCTCCGCCCAGGCGGGTGCCGCCGCCCGTGAGCAGGCCCGAGCCCTGGCCGCTCCCCTGGCGAGCGAGGACAACGCCGCAGGTCGTACGGCGGAGCGGGTTCAGGAAGCTCTCGAAGAACCCGAGAGCGTCCAGGAGGCCATCGATGAGTTGGACCAGGGCGTCGCCACCCAAAGCCAGACAGCCCAAGCTCTTGAAGCCTCCCAGAACCAGGGAGCCCAACAGACTCGCGCTCTGGCGCGCGAGGCGGCAAGCGCGGCAGAGCGCAATGAGGTCGAGAACGCCGAGGCGCTGGGCTCTGCCTTGAATGATGCCCAGGAAGCCCTCGAAGCAGCAGCCGAGGCGGCGCGCGAGGGTGAGGCGGAGTCCGGTGGCAAGGCCGCCGAGCAGGGCCGGCAGGCTCTTCAGCGCACCCTGTCCGAAGTCTCTAAGGCACTCGAGGAGGCCCACGAACGCGCGGACAACGCCGAGCGTGAGGCCCTGCAGGAGCGCCAAGACCAACTGGCTGAGAAGATCGATCAGCTTGAGGAGCAGGCCGCCGAGGGATCCATGGATCCCGCCTCGCAGAGCGAAGTACAAGGGTCCCTCTCTGAAGCTCAGAGCTCCATGCAGCAAGCTTCGAGCCAGATGGGATCCGAAGGTAGTCAGTCGGATGCCCAGAAGTCCCAGCGCGAAGCCATCGACCAGCTGGAGCAGGCCCGGCGTGCGGCCGAAGAAGGCATCGAGCCCCAAACCGAGGAGCAGAAGGAGCGCGCCCGGGAACAGGCGGAGCGGCAAGAGGCCATCAAGGAGATGCTCCTGGAGCTCGCGAAGCTCAACGAAGAGCGCAACTCCCCCCTCCCACAACCCAACCTGGAGAAGGCGGCCTCCAGCGCGAGCGAGGCCTCCGAATCCCTGGAAGAAGGCGACCTCAATCAGGCCCAGCAGCAAGAAGAGCAGACCGAACAGCAGATTCGTGAAGCTCTAGATGACCTGGAAGAGGAAGAGGAGCAATACCAACGCCTGCGCCAGGAGGAACTGCTTTTCCGGGTGGCGGAAGAAGTTCAGGCCATGCTCGAAATGCTTGAAGAGCAGATGCGCGCCACCCAGGAGATCGACGCCTCTCGCGAAGGCCGCACGCGCGTCAGCCGCTCCGATAGGGTGCGCCTGCGCAATACGAGCCGCGAATTTGAAGCCATCGCCCAGCGTGCCAGCCAGGTGCGCAGCGCCATTGCCCAGGAGGGCGTGGCCGTGTTCGCAGAGATTGTCCGCAACGTCGAGACCGACCTGGTGCGTATCGCCAGAGACATGGGCGAGGGCGGCGGGTACCAGAGTGGCGAGCGCATCCAGGCTCTGCAGGAGGACGTGCACCGCAACCTGATCTGGTTGAAGGATGCACTCGAGAAGGAGCTCAGCGAACGGCAGCAAGAGCAGGAGCCACCACCACCAGGTGGCGGCAGCGCCCCCCAGCCACCTCCCCCCCTGGTGCCGGACGTGGCCGAGTTGAAGCTCCTGCGCATGATGGAGGTCGAGGTGCTCGCCAAGCTGGAGCAGCAGTTGCAGTTACACCCCGAGCTGGCTGGCCCCACTGAGGAACTGGATCCCCTGCTACTTGAAGACATCTCCCGCTTGGCCTATCAGCACAATCGAATCAGTGAGCTGTTCACCCTCTTTCGAGAACGACTGGAGATCCCCGCGCCCCCCGGGCGGGACCGTAGAGAGGCCCAGGATGACTCCGAAGGGGACAATCCGGACGCGCAGGGCACAAATCCTGGCGAAGAGGCCGATGATGGGCGATGATGAACTTGAACCACGGACAACCACAACCATGAGACACTCGCAGCACGCCGCTCCCAAACGGGCCCTTCCATTGATCGCCTCCACGTCGGGACTCGCGTGCGGAATCCTGTGCGCAACGTCCTTCACCCTGGGCATCGCCCAGGAGCCCAAGCCCATTCAGCCCCGGCTGAGGGACGTGGTGGAAGCCGAGCGCTCCCCCCAGGATGAGATGCTTGAATTGTTCCACGCGGTGGAGCGCCGCATGCAGGACATGGGTTCCTACCTCCTGGACGCCTCGGCGGGCGACACCTCGCGCCTGGGCGACATGCAAGAGAGTGGCCTGGGCGATCTGATCACTGCCGCCCGACCCCAGCGCCTGGCCGCGGGCGGGATCGCAGATCTGCTCTCGGCAACGCGCGGCGAAGGCGGACGCGTGCTGGAAGACATCGATCGCATTCTAGAGATCGCCGCTGAACAAGGCGGGACATGAAGCGGCACCATGTCGGGCGACGGTCAGTCGTCCGGAAACGGTGAACCCAAGGACAGCCAACAAGCGAACAACGAGAGTGGCCGCAAGGAACAGACTCCAAACGGTCCTCAACAGAGCCCCACCCAACCCCAGGGCCAGGACAAGGAGCCGGGGACCAGCGGGCAGCCCGACAGCAACAAGGACAGCGAGTCCGAGGGGAACCAACTCGCTGCACAGCCTCAGGATGCCGTGGGTGCGCCCCTCATGGCAGTGAATGGCAAGGACCAGTGGGGCAACCTGCCCGTCCACCTGCGCGACCTGTTCCGAGCCGAAGGTGGCGCGGATCTACCTCCGCGCTACAGGGATTGGATTGACTCTTACTACCGGCGCTTGAATGAGCGCGATTCAGACTGAGTCGGCGCGGGCACTGAGTGCGACTCTGGTCGCGCTGCTGTCCCTCGCCCCGTCAGGGTTGACCGCCGGACGCCCTTTCTCGGACCACCGGGACGGAGCCCGGCCGTGGGTTCGTGACCAGGCAGGTACTCCACTCGGCCCCCAGGATGACGAAGGCAAGGGCTCCCCCATCGAGCGCCCCAGGCCGCGACCCGCCGGTCCCAAAGACCCTCTGCGACTCTGCCGAGAGCGCGGATTGAATTGGCTGGCCAAGGACGTTCTTGCCGGAGGACGGGTCTCCCTGGGAGCTACGGAACACGGTTCTCCGGTGGGTGTCACCTCACTCGTGGCCCTGGCCTTCATGGCGGGCGGAAGCAGTACGAATCGCGGACCCCACCAAGCTGCTCTGACCCAGGTCATTGACTTCCTGCTCGATCATTCGGCTGGCGATGACGAGGATCACCCCGGATACATCACCGCCCGTGGCGATGAGAAATCACGCACCCACGGCCATGGTCTCGCCATCCTGGCGTTGACCCAGGCCTACTCCCTCTCCCCCGGAAGCCCACGAGGCAAGCGCATGGCCGCTGCCATCCGACGTGGTGTGAAGTGCATTGAGAAGGCCCAGAGCCCGCGTGGCGGCTGGTATTACACGCCCGAACCCATGGACCTGCACGAGGGTTCAGTCACCGTATGCCTGCTGCAAGCCCTGCGCGGCGCCCGCAACATTGGGTTCCAGGTGGACGTGGCGGTGATCGAACGGGCTCTTGCCTACGTGCGCTCCCTGCAGGATGAGCAGGGCGGATTCATGTACTCCCATCAGCAGCCGCAGAGCTCCGTGGCTCTGACGGGAGCTTGCCTGTCGACCTTGCACGCCACCGGCGTCTATGAGGGCAAAGAGGTCGAGGAGGGCTACCTCTACGTGTGGCGCAAGCTGGCCTTGAGAGAGCGGTCTCAGGAAGAAGGGGGACGCGTGGAAGACGCGCGCTTTCCCTTCTACGAGCGCCTGTACCTGGCCCAGGCTCTGTGGCAGCACAGGGACGAAAAGGTGTTTCGGACCTGGGCGGAGCAGGAGAGCCGCAGGGTACTCGTCCACCAGGACGAAGACGGAGCCTGGCGTGACGAACGCTTCGATGCAGCGGGAAGGGATGTAGTGGGACGCTATGGCAAGGCCTACGCCACGGCCATGAACGTGCTGTACCTATCGGTACCCGAGGGCACTCTGCCGTTCTTTCAGCGGTGAAGTCCTAGCTCGCCCCACGCAAGTCTCGACGCGTGCTGGAGACTGGCGAGTGCTCGACTAACCGGCGGCTTCCCTCATCTCCATGTTCGCTTCGAAGATCGCGGCCATGAGCTCCGTTTTCTGATCGTGGAACTCATCGTCATCGGACAAGCCCTGAACGCTGCCGTACTCGGAGGCGATCCCCTCTATCGGTGTTCCCGATCTCTGCGCACGTGCCAGGTTGCCCTCGGTCTCAGCAAGCAGCCCGGTGAGCTTCCCTATCCGACGCTCCAGGACGCCGATCTCATCCTGATGGTGACGCAACCGCTCCCTCTCAGAGTTACCACGCTCGCGACGAAGCTCCTGAACGGTCAACTGGATTACTTCACTCTCCAGCGCTGAGGGAGCATCGGCCTTGCCTCCCCAAGACACGAAGAGCTTGCGCAGCTTGGCTGCCAATTCCTCATCTGCGTCCTTCGCCAGGCCGCCAACACTGCGAAGGGCACGCTCTTGTTCCGCGACCTCACGGCGACGCCCGGCGAGCTCCTCCTTTAGCTGATCCAGGGCGCTTACCGCATGCTCTTCGACTTGGGAGGTCTCCCCCTCATCCGGCGCATCGGAGCTGGCCATGGCCATGAACTCCTTCCTGGCCGTTACGGAGACACTTTCGAATTGAGCGCTCTCCGCATCCTCACCCCCGTCGTTATGCAGGGTCCGCGCAAGAAGCGCGCGGTTGACGGCTTTCTCGATCAGCATCGACACTCGCGTCAGGCTGACGGAGCGCAGATTGGACACACCGCGACGCTTGAGTTCGTCAGGAGTGGTCTGACGCGACCACCTGCGCAGGGTCTCGGCAACCGGATCGTTAGGGGAGGGTTCCATGGAAGTTGCTTTAATCTAGCTCTTGCAGCCCCTCCCCCTTGCACATTGAATTGGAAGAAATCTGGGCCCAGTGTCTCAATTCCGGACGCCTCCCGAGGAGACCCTCGATTCCCTTTCTCTTCCCCCGCTAAGATCCGTTCTCCATGAACAGCGCGCTTGTAGTGATTTGCGGTCTGCTCCCAGTTCAAGACACCATTAGCCGCCAGGAAACCCCGGCGCCGTGGGTCCCTGCTCTGGTCCGGCCCAGCGGACCGGCCTTCGATTGCACGGCCCCCCCGGACGAATCCGCATGCGGGGCTCGACGCATCGGCCGGCTCGATCCCGAGAGCCGCAAGGTCCCCCCCTACATTGCGGCCGGCCAGCAGTCCCAAGGACAATCCAGCGGCGGAATACGGTGAGTGGTTGCACCCGAATCCTGGCGCCTGTGGTTGCGACCCTACTGGTGGCCTGCTCACCGGAGGGCGCGGATCCGCTGCCCGAACCCCAGACGGTCACCAGCCAGGCAGGTGGATTCCAGGCACGGTGGCAGCCGTCGGTGGACCCCCTGCCCTTGAACGACTCCTTCGATGCCACCCTTTGGTTGAGCACAGGCGCGAACGGTCTGCCCATCGAAGGGGCCCGTATATCCGTCGACTGCCGCATGCCCGCCCATCGGCACGGCATGCTGCAAGAAGTGGAAGTCAGCGATGAGGGACAAGGTCGCTATCGGGTACTCGGACTACTCTGCCACATGCCGGGCCATTGGGTACTGCAAGTGGATCTCACCCGTGGGGCAGTTACCGAACGCGCCCAGTTTGATCTGGTCATCGAATGAAGCTCAGCCAAGGGATCGCAGGATTGGTGGTCGTGGCGGCGAGTGTCCTGCTCCTCGTGGATCGCACGGAACCGATGAACCCCGCTCTTGCGCGACTCTCCCCCCTGCCCCCTACCCCCCTAGATCCCACCAACCGCTGGGCCGACGATGCCCGTGCCGTTCGACTCGGTCACTGGCTGTTCTTCGACCCACGGCTCTCCTTGGATGCGTCGGTGTCCTGCGCCACCTGTCACGATCCAGCCTTGGCCTTTACCGATGGCAAGCCTTTGGCGGAGACGCTGGGTGTGGGTATTCGCAAGACACCGACCATCTTGAACACCGTCCACTCCCGCTGGCTCTTCTGGGACGGGCGAGCGGATTCCCTGTGGGCTCAGGCCACCGAGCCCATCGAGAATCCGCTTGAGATGGGGATGGACCGGCTGGCCCTCGCCCATCGCGTCCTTGCCGAGACGGATCTGAGGGAGGCCTATGAGGTCCTCTTCGGACCACTGCCGGAGCTGCACCGGAGCGAGCGGTTTCCCGCCCATGCGCGGCCCATTCCTAACGACCCCGGCCATTCCCATGCGGTGGCCTGGGCCGGGATGAATGAGCAGGACCGAGAATCCGTCAACCGCTTCTACGCCAATCTGGGCAAGGCTCTGGCAGCCTACGAGCGCCAGTTGGTTCGAGCGGATGCGCCCCTGGATCGCTATGTGGCTGCCATGGCAGCAGGTGACACCGAAGGGGGCGGGCACCTCTCGGCCTCTGCCAAGCGAGGCCTGGAGTTGTTCCTGGGGCGCGGCAATTGCACGACCTGCCACAGCGGGCCAACGCTCTCCGATCTCGAGTTCCATAACAACCAGGTGCCCACAGCGGATGGCCGCCCCCCTACGGACCCCGGGCGGTTCGAGGGTGCGCGACTGGTGAAGGCCAACCCCTTCAACGGGGCAGGCGCATACAGCGACGACAATCAAGGACCCGCGGCGGCGCGTGTGCGCCGGTTGAAGACGGACTCCATGGGCTGGGGCGAGTTCAAGACGCCCAGCCTGCGCAACCTCGCGGGCCGCGCTCCCTACTTCCACGCGGGCCAGATGGCTGATCTGGAGTCCGTCTTGCACTTCTATTCGACCCTTGAGGGAGCCAGCGGACAGAGCCATCACCAAGAGAACGTGCTCAGGCCTCTCCATCTGAGCGCCGAGGAGACCGCCGACCTGTTGGGGTTTCTGCTGAGCCTGGAGGGGCGCCCCCTGGACCCATTCTGGAACTCAGCCCCACCCCAACCGAGCCTCGACCGGCGCCCCTAGGGCCTCAGAGCGGTCCGAGGTCCTCGATTCCTGTAAAGACTCCGATCGCCCGGGAACATCTCTGTCAACAGATTCATCCAAGACAGGTAGGCTATGCATGAGACTGATGCGCTGATCCACGGCACGGCACCAGTCTCGCCACCAGGATCCCCCTCTACTGGAGTCACAGTTGACGACGCAGCACCTCCCCTCCTCTCGTTCACAGTCGAATACGCGACTCCTGACCCTGGCATTGGCCGTCACGGTCCTCGCCCCTCTGAGCGCCCACGATGATGACCCCAAGATCCGCGATCTGAAACCCGCCATCACGGGCCGCGGATATCGCAACCGAGCCGTGGGTCCCGGCCAACCGGGAGGTACCGCCTATTCAGCGTTCAATTCCCAGAACGTCACTCTGCAGGCGTGGATGCCCCTGAATCAGATCGACAACGCCGCCAATGGCAACGACTGCTGGGGATACACCTCACCCTCGGGACGCGAGTACGCGCTCATGTGTACGTCCTCCGGCACCAACTTCATCGAGATCACCGATCCCACCAACCCGGTGCTGGTCAAGCACATCTCTGGGCCCAACAGCCTGTGGCGAGACGTGAAGACCTTTCAGGATTTTGCCTACGCCGTAAGTGAGGGAGGAAGCGGAATCCAGGTCATCAAGATGACCAACATTGACAATGGCAACGTGACCTTGGTGAACACGATTGACGACGTGGGAACGAGCGCCACACACAACGTGGCGATCAACACGGACAGCGGATATCTCTATCGCCTTGGAGGCGACAGCAATGGGGCGCGCATCTACAACCTGAATGCCAATCCGGCCAACCCCCAGTACGTGGGTTCCTGGAACTCGCGCTACATCCATGACGCACAGATCATCACGTATGCGAGCGGTCCCTACGCGGGCCGAGAAGTGATGTTTGCCTGCGGAGGCCTGAACAATGGTTGGTCCTCCACCGGGTTGACCATCGTGGACGTCACGAACAAGAGCAACATGCAGACCCTCGACCAGGTCTACTACAGCAACCCCGGCTACTCCCACCAAGGCTGGTTGAGTAGTGACCGGAACTACTTCTACCTCGGAGACGAGCTCGATGAGGACGGGACCTTCCCCTCGACAACCCACATCATCGACGTGAGTGACCCGGCCAATGCCTCCGCCGTGGGCACGTATACCAATGGCAACACGGCCATCACGCATAACCTCTACACCGTGGGCGACATGGCGTTTGCAGCGAACTACACCAGCGGCATGCGGATCTACGATGCCAGCGATCCACTGAACATGTCGGAGTTCGGCTATTTCGACACGTCCAATGGGGGCGACGGAGCCTCCTTCAACGGCCTCTGGAGTCTGTATCCCTATTTCCCGAGTGGAACCGTCATAGGTAGTGACCTTGAGAGTGGGCTCTTCATCTGGACCATCACGGGCAACCTGCTGGATATCTCCGTGGTGGGTGGCGCGCCCACGATCCTGGATCCCGACGGGGACAGCGTCCCCATCACGATTACCGAATCGACGCCCGGCGATGTGATGGCGGGAACCGAGACGCTTCATTTCGACACGGGGACCGGCTTCACCACCGTGCCGTTGACCGATCTCGGTGGCGGTAATTACAACGCGGTCTTCCCCCCCACGACCTGTGGCGATCAGGTCCAGTGGTACCTTGAGGCCGTCGACAAGGACGGAGCCATCTATCGAGATCCGGGAACCGCGCCCGCTTCGACACACGTGAGTGTCTCAGCCGAGCAAGTGAACATCGCCGTCGACCACGACATGGAAACCAACCAGGGCTGGAGCTCGGGTGCGAGTGGAGACACAGCGACAACGGGGCTCTGGACGCGGGTCAATCCGGTCGGGACCGCGGCCCAACCTGAGGATGATCACACACCCAGCGGCCTGAAGTGCTGGGTCACGGGACAGGGATCCGTTGGGGGCTCCGTGGGCGACAACGATGTGGACAACGGCAAGACGACCTTGCTGACACCCACGATGAACCTCACACCCTACCCCGATCCCCACATCAGCTACTGGCGCTGGTACTCGAACAACCAGGGCGGATCGCCGGGGGCGGACACCTTCCGCATTGCCATTTCTGCCAATGGCGGGTCCTCCTGGACCCAGGTGGAGCAGGTCGGGCCCAACGGAGCCGGAACCACCGGTGGCTGGATCTACCACGAATTCCGCGTAGCCGACTTCATCACGCCCAGCTCCCAGGTGCAAATGCGCTTCGTAGCGGACGATGCTGGCAGCGGCTCGATCGTCGAAGCCGCCATTGATGACTTCCAAGCCCTGGACATCGTCTGCAACGTGGGACCGGGAACGAATTACTGCATCTCCAATCCCAATTCATCGGGAGGGGCCGCATCCATCAGCGCCTCGGGTTCCGACGTCGTGGCCGATCAGGACCTGACCCTGATCGCCAGCCAATTGCCCGCCATGCAGTTCGGGTACTTCCTGACCTCTCAAACCCAGGGGCTGGTCTTCAACCCCGGAGGCAGTCAAGGCAACCTGTGCCTGGGCGGTTCCATACTGCGCTACGGCATGTTTATCTTGAACTCCGGTGGCGCGGGCACCTTCAGCCTGGCCTTGGACCTCAACAACCTGCCCAACGGCCAGGGTGCGGTGCAGCCCGGTGAGACCTGGAATTACACGGCCTGGTTCAGGGACAACAACCCTACGGCCACATCCAATTTCACGAACGGCCTATCCATTCAGTTCCAGTAGCCGGAACTCTGGGCTACCAGCGCACGATGTCGGATGCCGAGACCACCATGGGTGTGTAGGGAGGCAGGTTCTCTACGTCGTTGAACATCTCGTCGTAGTACCACTTGCGCTTGGGCGCCTTGTAGATGTCCCCCCCGTAGCCCCAATCCGCGTTGGCATACTTGCTCTCCCAAGCGTTAACGAAGGACCCGTTGATGACGCAGTTCTTAGTACTCCACTTCTCGTGGAAGCGAGGTAGGTTCTCCAGGCCGCCGTTGTAGGAGCCCACACTTGTGGTCGTGTTTCCGGTCACTATGGCCGCGTTGTACGTGGTGTTCGAGGCCACGGGCAGGTTGCCCGCTGACTTGGTCCCATCCCAACTGTTTGAGAGCAGGTTCACGGCATCGGCAATCACCGCGGAGCCCTTCTTGTTAACTGTGTTGTAGTCACCGTTGATGTAGAGCGAACCCTCTGCCACGACCGTTAGGCCCGCTTCAATCTCACTGCCGTTGGTCAGCTCGACGCCGCGTGCGCTGGTCCCGGTTCCCATGCCATAGTGAGCCACGTACAGAAGGCCGTTGTCGGGCCATGCGTCCGCATCGCTAAGCAAGTCCATGTCCACACTCAGGAGATTCACGTCCCCGCCCTGGCGGGCGTCGTAGATCGTCGTCATGGAGAGGGCACCATTCAAATCGATCACAGGAACGGTGCCGCCCAACGCATCATAGACTCGGATCTCACTGGTATCCGCAGAGATGATCACCGACAAGCCTGCGCTCTGGTGGTAGTAGCCCTTTGAGTGGGTGCCCGCACCCGGCCCACGGTATGAGTATTCGTTCAAATTCGAATCGTAGAAGTAGTCTCCAACGCTGGAGGGTTCGAACATCTGGATCGATCCGATGTTGGGCGTGACGGCCTCACTCACTCCGTGATCACCCGTAAGCATGGTGTTTCCGCTCAAGGCGTAGCCGTCGGGCGCGTCCCACATTTCGAGAGCTCCAGCGACGAAGGGGAGCCATTCACCCTCGTCGGTGAAGTCTCCATCGCCATTGATGTCGTAGCCATCGGTGAAATTTGAGTCATAACCCGACTCGGTCGTAACGGGGTCCATCTGGGACTTGCTGTTCATGTCCAGGTAACTGACCGGCTCCGAGGCGTCGAAGGGGTTCTCGACCCACTGCCTGACCTGAACCGTCCCGTTCGAGTTGGTGTTGTTCTTGCGACTCCGATAGATGCTCCCCAGCGCGTGGACGTAGTTGGTATCCATCGTGAGCGTGTTCCCGCAGCCCAGATACATGTCACCGTTGCTGTGGACACGGCCGCCCAAGGTCATGGAGGGGCCGGGCTGGGCCTCCAAGTCGCCCTCGTAGAAGACGGCGAACTGGAAGATGGGGGTGGACTCTGCGTTGATCACCCGGTGCGCGGTTGTCTGCACGCGATCAAGCTGCGTCAGCGCTTCGATCTCATAGCCCGTAACGAGGGTCTGAATGCCGGCCGAGTCCGTCACTGTGGACGCACCTCCGGTAGCCGTAATCGTGTAGGGCACGCTGATGCCATTGATAACGGCCGTGCCACTGGCAGGAGGAGCGGACCAGTTGGCGATGGCCGACTGGATCGACTTCTTGGCGACCTCAACCGCTCCCTGGGCCAGGTAATCAGCCCTGACCTGTGTGCTATTCAGCTGGGACTTGACACGGGTAACGCCTGCCATCGTGAACATGACGGCCACCATGGTGGCGGCTACAAATGCCCCGAATACAGCGTAAACCAACGCTATGCCCGCTTGGCGTCTTTCGATTCCATTCGTTCCCAGAGTCTTCATCGTCTTCATCGTCTTCATGGTTCAGGCGTTCTTAAGGGCCACGACCACCTGGGTCGTGTAACGGAAGAGGACTCCACGTTCGTCGTGCCGCCTGAAGAAGATCTGCACGCGCACGGAGTTCAAGGGGATGGTCCACTGACAGGTAGCTGCTGTATCGACCTGGATGCGTTCCACGTGAGTGGCAATCGTCTGGTCGGTGGTCGGGTCGGCATCCATGCGCCGCTGCAAGCAGTTGATGCCATCGGCGCGGGTGGTCAACACGTAGCTCCACTCCGTATGCGGCCAGATAACGCCCGACACAGAGTCCACCGTGTTCTCTCCAGCAACCCAGATTCCGTCCAGGTCTGCAAAGGACTCACTCCGCATGCCATCCCCGTCGCCGTCCAACTCAGGGACACCGTTTAGATCCGTGTCCATGTCAGGTCGTCCATCGGTGTCAAGGTCAGCCGTGCGTACGAAGACGATCTCTCGGAGGGTGCCGAAATCGGAGTCTCCCGTGACAGCTCCCATCGTGGGCGGGTTGTGAGTGTGGGCCGCATACTGGAACGCCGCCTCGGCATCGTCGAAGGTGTACGGGTAGCTCTTGCCATTGACGGTTCGAATGGCCGAGGAGCCCAATTCCGAGATCATGGTTTTGACGGCTTTCTGCCCCTCAATCTGCAGCAGGGCGCGAATGCTGCCACGGCTGGTCACAAGGCTCATGGAGTTGGCACTCTCCACCAGCGCCCTGGCCAGAAGGCTCATGAGGCTGGCGGCGAGCACGACCTCGATCAGGCTCACGCCGGCGCGCGAAGAGTGAATAGAGCGCGACGTTTTCATCGCACCTTCACCGAGTTCAAGGTCACTGTTCTCGACCTGGTGCCGTAGTCACTCCAGGTCAAGGTCAGGACGATCTCCAAGGGATCGGGGATCGCCTGTCCCACAACGTAGTCGGGGTAGGTCGTCACGATGCTCTCCCCCTCCAAGTTCAGATCCTCATACAGGGCCACGGGCTGGCCGTCCTCGAAGAGGCTGCCCGCAATGGGCAGGTCGTCGGTACCCAGGGTGAGGGCCTGCTCCATGCAGGCCTGCAGGTCCGCCAGGGCCAGGTCCGTCTCACGGCTGATCCGAATGAGGTTGGACGAGGCAGCCTGACTGCTGAAGGCCCCCATGACGGCCACAAGCAGCACGCCCAGGGCCATCATAACCTCAACCATGCTAAATCCGGCCTGCGGGCGGCGGCGCCTCGAGGAATTGCCATTGATACGGGGGTTCTTCATAGGATCACCCAATGTGTCGGCAACAGGCTCCTCAAGCCGTTGCCCAGCTGTGGGAATCCTGCAGGAATGCTGAGAATGGGTCCCGAATGGAGAGCGCTCAGACCTTCGCAGCACGTAGATGACCCGGCACATAGCGGGCCCACTCCACACGCTCGAACCCGCAACTCGCCAGCCACGCCTCGATCTGAGATTTCATACCCAAGCCGCGCTCCCAATCCTCATCTCCCAACTCGAGGCAAGCCTGCGCCCCCTTGTGTCGGACCCTCAGCTCTCGCAACCCCAGCTCCCGAAGCCCCGCCTCCGCGCGCTCGACCTCGGCTAGGAGGTCCGCCGTCACCCGTGTGCCAACCGGAATGCGTGAGGCTAGGCAGGCACTAGCTGGTTTATCCCACACGTCCAGCCCCAACTCCCGGGCCCGCCGACGCACATCTTCCTTTCCCAAGCCCGCGGCGGACAGGGGCGCGAGGACCTGCCACTGCTTTGCTGCCCGCGCACCGGGACGATCGTCCAGACGATCCTCGACGATCTCCCCGAAGGCGAGGTGGTCAATTCCCTCCTCTCGGCCCACACGCACCATGGCTTCAAAGAGGGCCGTCTTGCAGTGGAAACAGCGGTCGCCCTCATTGGCCCGATAGGCCTCCTGCTCAAGCTCTTGGGTGGAGACCACCCTCAAACGCGCCCCCATGGAGAGGGCCAGCTCCCGCGCCTTCTTGAGCTCTGCACGGGGAAGAGACGGAGAATCTGCAATCACCCCCACTGCGCGCTCACCAAGGACCTCAACCGCTGCATGGAGCAGCACAGCCGAGTCCACGCCCCCCGAAAAGGCCACCAGCAGTCCATCAAGCCCGCTCAGTTTGCTCTGCAGGGCGGCCAACCGCCCCTCGTAACTCAAGCCCCCTCCGGTAGATAGAGGCGCGCCTTCTGCACGTAGCCCTCGGCGCTCTCCAGGATCGAAGCCACCTCATCGTCACGGACCTGACGCAGGATCTTGCCGGGCACCCCAGCCACCAGGGAGCGCGGCGGAATCTCAGCGCCTTCGCGCACCACCGCCCCAGCAGCGATGATGCACTCCTCCCCGATGCGCGAGCCGCCCAAGAGCACGGCCCCCATCCCGATAAGGCAACGATCGCCCACCTCAGCTCCATGGAGCACGCATCCGTGCCCGACGGTCACCTCCTCCCCGAGCACGTTGGAGACCCCGGGATCGGCGTGCATCATGGTCAAGTCCTGGACGTTGGTTCGCCGACCGACGACAAGCGGTGCATCATCCCCACGCAGAACGCAGCCAAACCAGATGGTGGCATCCTCCCCGAGAGTCAGATCGCCGGTCAGGACGGCATTGGTCGCCGCCCAGGCACCGCCCTCGACCGAAACGAACAGCCCATTACGTGGGAAGTTGCCCATGGGCACAAGCTAATTGGCCGGGAGGCCGGAAGCCAGGATGGCGATCTGCAGCCCGTTGTGGAACAGGTGGACGGCGTAGCTGGCCCAGAGGCTGCCCGTACGTTGGCGAAGCTCGCCCAACAACAGAGCCAAAGCCAGAATCGGCACGAAGCTGGGCAGGCCGTGCAAAAGGGCAAACAGCAGGGCGGTCAAGATCACTCCGAGCCTCGCACCCAGGCGGCTCACCAAGGCGGACTGCAGCAAGCCGCGAAAAATGACCTCCTCCAGGAACGGGACCACGACGATTCCAAGCAAGGCGGCCACCGCCAGGGCTGCCCCGGAAGTGTCTTCGAAGTACTCGACCACAGCCTGGCTCAGGACTTCTCCACTCCATTGCAGCAGGATCCACTGCCAGACAACGCTCAGCCCTAAGAGCAAAGGAAGACACAGAAGCCAGACCCCTGAGCCCGCGGCCCAGGCTCTCGACGCTCCTGCCAGCCCCAATCCCAAGGCCCCGGTTCGGGTCCGGGCCCACGCCCAGACCACCGCCGCCATCGCCAGATTTCCCAGAGCGGAGACCCCAAGCAGAGCCGGAAGCCGCCAAGGATCCGGAGACCCCTCGCCCGTTGGCTCGCCAATAAAACAGGCGAGCCCAACAAGGGTGCCCACCCCGTAGGCCAGGACTCCCGCGAGTAGATAGCCAAGCGAAACTGGGACTGCGGGTGCATATCCGGGCCATTGCTTGTTCAAGGGGCCGCGGGCCAGCAAAGCGAGCCCCAGCCCCACGGCGCACCATCCCACCCCGCCGAAGGGAAGCCATGTCGAGAGCTCTTCCAAGCCCGATTCGGCCTCCGAGGCGGCCTGGAGACCGCACCTGACCATCAAGAAACGCCGACGGGATCCTTGCCCTTATCTCCGCCCGCAGAGTTCGCGGCACCTGGCCCCGCCTCTTCGATCAGACCCTCCTCCGGAGAGGAAGCGTTGGCGTACAGGCGTCGCTCAATGCGGCCAGCGAGGTAGGCCTGGCGCCCGGCCTCGCATCCTGCGCGCATGGCCCTCGCCATCAGGAGAGGATCGCGAGCTCCAGCGATACCGGTGTTCAAGAGTACGCCTGCCGCCCCAAGCTCCATGGCCACGGCCACATCCGAGGCCGTGCCCACGCCGGCGTCCACGATCACCGGTACGTCCACTAGTTCCATGATCAGCTGCACGTTGGTGGGATTGAGGACGCCCCGGCCCGAGCCGATGGGCGAACCGGCGGGCATCACGCTGGCGGCGCCCAGGTCCGCCAGATGCACGGCCAGGCGCGGGTCGTCCGAGGTGTACACCATGACCTTGAACCCCTCACCCACCAATTGCTCGGTGGCGGCCAAGGTCCCCACGGGATCGGGCAGCAGCGTGCGCGGATCCCCTAGCACCTCGAGCTTGATCAGGTCCGTCTCCAACAGATCCCGGGCCAGGCGTGCTGTACGAACAGCGCTCTCCGCATCGAAGCAGCCCGCCGTGTTGGGCAGGACGTGGTAGCCGCCTGCCCGCACGACGTCCATCAGGCAGCGCTCCTCGGTGGCACCTGCGTCGAGACGTCGAATGGCGACCGTCACCATCTGGGTGCCACTCAGTTTGAGCGCCTCCTCGGTTTGTTCCAGCGAGGCGTACTTGCCCGTTCCCACCAGAAGCCGTGACTGCAACTCGATGCCCGCTATCCGCAGCGGTTCGTCCGTCCATTGTTCCATGATTTGAATCTCCTCAGCCCCCTCCGACCAGAGTCACGAATTCGACCCGGTCCTCTTCTTGCAGTGAATACTCGGCACGCGCCGGGCGCGGGACGAGGTCACGGTTCACCTCCACGGCCACCTCATTGCTAGCGTGTCCGCGTTCGCGCACGAGCTCCTCGAGGCACAGCCCCTTCTGGACCTGCACGGCCTCGCCATTCAGATGAATCCCTATCAGCCCTGACATGGCACCCAGGATAGCGAGTGCGGAGCCCGATGGCTCGGGGCCGCCGAACGGAACACCGAGCCCACAACCAGAATCAGTCGACCCGTAGGAAGGCGCACTTCAGGTAACTGCTCTCGGGCAGGGTCAGGAGCTCGGGGTGATCGGGGGAGGCGCCCGTCATCTGCTCCACCCAGACATCACGCCCGGCCAGATGGGCCGCCGAGGCCAGGAAGCCCCGGAAGTCGGAGGTCTTGATGTTGAATGAGCAGCTGGCACTGACCAGGGAACCTCCGGTACGGGTGAGAGCCAGGCCGCGGCGAGCCAGCTCCACGTAGCCACGCTCGGCGCCGGCCCGCTCGCGCTTGCTGCGGGCGAATGCCGGGGGATCGAGGATCACCAAGCCGTACTCCTCGCCCGCTTCTGCCCGAGCGCGAAGGTCTTTCATGCAGTTGACGCGCTCCACGCGGACACGGTCGGCGACGCCATTGCGCTCGGCGCACACGACCAGCCGTTCACAGGCCGCCTTGTTCTGTTCCAGGCACAACACCTCGCTGGCTCCCGCCAAGGCGGCTCGGATTCCGAAGAGTCCATCGTAGGCGAAGGCGTCCAACACACGCTCTCCTTCGGCCAAGAGCGCGGCCCGGCGACGGTTGTCCACCTGGTCGAGGTAATGTCCCGTTTTGTGCCCTTGAAAGACGTCCACCGCGTAGAGCAGGTCTCCGTCCCGCACTTCGATGGGCCCCGTCACACTGCCTTGCATCACTTCCGTTTGCTTGGGCAGGTTCTCGAGCTTGCGCACGGCTGTGTCTGAGCGGTTTACGACGGCGTCCAACTCAAAGGGCAGAGCCTCGCGAATCAGCTCCACGAGGAACTCACCCATGCGATCCGCCCCTTGGGTACCCAATTGCAGAACGGCCACCTTGCCGTAGCGATCCACCACCATGCCAGGAAGACCTTCGGAGTCCCCGGCGATCAAGCGGCAGGCTCCCTCAGGGTCCAGCATCCCGGCCCGGGCGCGGGTGTCCACGGCCCGCTGAACCCGTTGCATCCAGAACTCGCGGGTAGGCTGCTCCTCATCACGGGTGACCAAGCGCAGCGCGATGCGAGAGGCGTCGCTATACAGCGCCCAGCCCATGGACTCGCCGGTCGGAGCGACGACCTGCACGAGATCCCCGGCCTGGGCCGTGCCCGCGGAAATGTCATCGCGATAGATCCATGGGTGTCCGCCCAGGACCCAGCGCCGGCCCTTACCCGTCAGTTTCATGCTCGCCATGGTGATTGTGCTCTATGGGTGCCGTGGGATTGGCCGCGGCAAGACGGCCGGGACAAGGCCGCAGAGGGTAGCCGCAGGCCCTGCGACGCGCACCCTCCTCTAACGATCCGTCTGGCGGGTCAGGGCCTGGAAGCGCGGATCTTCCCTCAAAGAGGCCAGATCGGGATCCTGCGTCGCCCACGCGCGCTGACGGTTGCGCGAAGCCTCACTGGAGTGATTCTCCTTCAATTCTTGCTCGAGCATGTCGAGAGCCGAACCTGATTCACCCAACAAGGCGTACGTGCAAGCCATGTTGTACCAGGTGCGCGGGCCGGGCCGCACTCGGAGCAGGACGCGACGGGCCTCTGCCGGTTGCCCAGAGCGGGCGCGATAGCAAGCCAGCAGCATATGCATGAACTCGTCCTGGCGCAGGGCATAGGCACGCTCGTAGTACTCCAACGCACGGTCCGGCTGGCCTAGGCGCACATTGGCGTTAACCGCCAGGCTCACGAGCGCATTGGACTGCAGGGCCCGAAACGGCGCCATGGCGCCGGGACTCACCCCTCTGGATTCGAGCCGGCTCAGCACCCCATCCAACCGCTCCACCGCACCGAGCAGGGCTTCCTCCGCCAGGAGCGGCTCATCCTCGTCGGTGTAGCAGCTGCCAATCACAAGATCCGTGCGCACCAACCGCTCGATCCCGACGAAGTACCAGGCGTTGGAGATCCCCATGCGATCCAGGTCATCGCGGGCGCGCAGGGCCAAGATCCTGCCCTGGGCGGCATGGCCTTCCTCGCGCAGATCACGCGCCAGCCACAGGGCCTGGGTTGCAGGCAGACGCAGCTCGCGCCGCAGAGCATCGGGGTCGGAGCGCAAGAGGGACTGCTGAGTGAGAACCGCCTGACGCCGGCGGCCCAGATTCTCGAGGCGCTCCAGGTTGGACTCCTGAACCTCCCATCCCGAGCTGCCGCCGCGCCTCATCACCCCCTGGAGCCGGTACTGCCGCTTTTCGATCTGATCGAGTTGTGCCTCGATGATGGCCGTCAACCACTCCTTGGGGAAGGGGTCCTCCACGACGGCGGCGGCCGGGCGATCGAGCCCCTGCATGGGTTCAAAACCGGGCTGTTCATCAGGTGTCAGGGTCGCCAGGGCCCGACCCAGGCGGGCCTGCAGGTCCAGTGCCTTCTCGATTCCAAGGCCGGGCATGTTGCGCCGCGCAAACAAGAGGCGATAAGGGGAGAGTTCGGAATCGAGCAGTGAATCCCAGGTTCCCTGAGGCGTCCCCATCGCCCCGCTCTCCTTCAGCCCGGCCCGCAGGAGTTGTGTGCCCAGTTGGTTGCGGTAAGCCCGCCAGAGGCCCCGTAGCAGGTCGGCATCGGAGGGCGGAACGCCGCGCTCCAATTGAACGATCACGAGTGCCACCTCGACCAAGGCGCAGTGGAACAGGTCGTCCGCAAAGAGCTGCTGCAGTTCCGTACCACCCTGATCCCAACGGTCTGCCCGCAGGCCATCGGCCAGAGTCCGCGCCTCAATCAGGCGAGCCTCTGAGGCGTCAAGGTCGCCGAGTGCGAACCATCCAAGGCCTTCGAGGTAGCGAGCGCGCATCAGCCAGACCTTGCCCTGTCTGACCATGCCCTCGTGGGCTTGCTCCATCCGGGCAGCACCTGTGGAGAGGCTTCTCAGGCCATCACCCTCGACGTCCTCCGCCCGGGCAGCCAACGCACGCGCCGCAGCCACCGCCACCTCGGGATCTCCAGCGGGATAGAAAGCCAGCCGCGCTCGGTGGTAGTGCACGAGCACCGGATCGAGCCCCGCCCGCAGCAGGTTTCCCATGGTATCCATTGCGCGCGGCCCATCCCCCTTGTCGACCATGCGCCCGACCATGCGCCCGAGAGCATCGACAGCGGCCTGCCCGACCTCTGGGTCTGGATGATTGAGGGCTCGGACCATCGGCTCGAGCTCCCACGCCAGCGGAGGTGACTCTCGATCCACGAGCCCCAAGCCGTAAGCACCAAGCAACTCAGCCAAGACGTCCGGTGCCGTGCGCTCGGACGGGGAGGCGGAACCCAAGCCCTCTTGTACCAGAGCAGCGATAGCCTCTCTTCCCCGACGGGAGTCAGCCAGGCCCCGGGCTGCGCTGGTGCGATCCGGCGCGGGGAGCGTGCGGGCCAGATGTGCCAGGGCCGAGGTGGACTCGGCGCCATCCAGCACGCTCATGGCAGCCAGGGCCTCGGTCCGAACGATCTGGGCAGGGTCCGATCGGGCAAGTCCGGTCAAGGTGGATGTACGCCAACCGACCTCCTGGAATCCGAAGTCGGGGCGCCGACAGATCTCTATGAGCGTTCGGCGTACCCGCACGTCCGGATCGGAGGCCAAGGGCACACATGCAGGGAGGTCCTCTGGGCCGACAATCGCGAGAAGGGAGCGGGCCCCAGCCCGGCGTGCGAGGGTATCCCCCTCGGCGAAGGACTCGAGGATCTCCTGCGCGTCTTCAGGACCGGGCTCCTGGGCAGCGGCAAGCCCCACCCACGCCAGAGTGGCAACCGCAAGAAGGACGGGCGACGCTCTCACGGCTCACCGTCCTGGACGCCATCCGAGGGGCCCTCCTCGCGCAGCTTCCGGAGGCGGTAGTTGAAGGCCTTGCGCGAGAGCCCCAGGGCGCGGGCCGCGGCGGAGTGATTGCCCCTCCCCTGCACCAAGGCCTCCTCCATCAAGGTCAGGTCCATGGCATCGAGAGCGATACCGTGAGCGAGGATCTGACGGGCCAAGCGTAGGTCGGCGTCAGCTAGACCTTCCTCCAAGAAATCGAATTCGCTCGGGGCAACAGACCCGGTGGATTCCGCGCCCAAGACGAGCACGCGCTCCAGGGCATTCTCGAGCTCCCGCACGTTTCCAGGCCAGGGGTGGGCGAGCAGGCGCTCCATCGAATCCGGGCCGAGAGCACGCGCGGCCACCCCCGCCCGCGCCGCAATCTGCCCTTGAATCTCATCACACAGTCCCGGTAGATCCTCTGGGCGTGCACGCAGGGCAGGAGCATGAACCACCACGACGGCCAACCGAAAATAAAGGTCCTCGCGGAAATGGCCCCGGTCCAAAGCCTCGTCCAGCCCTGGCCCCGCGGTCGCCACAATGCGCACGTCGACAGGTACGGGCTCCGAGGAGCCCAGGGGTTCGACCACCCGTTCCTGGAGAACTCTCAATAGCTTGCCCTGGGCTTCGGGGGCCAGATCCTCGATCCCGTCCAGCAGCAGGGTGCCACCGTCCGCCCGTCGGACCCGACCCAATCGAGACCGGTGAGCGCCGGTAAAAGACCCCTCTTCGTGGCCGAAGAGCTCAGCCTCCATCAGGCTGGGCGCCAGGGCCCCCAGATCAACAACGACCAGAGGCCCCGAAGCGCGCTCGCCCGAGCGGTGCAGGATCCCCGCAGCTCGGCTCTTGCCGACGCCATGCTCACCTCGGATGAGAACGCTGACCGGGCTGGAAGCCAGGCGTTCAAGCTCTCCCAGGAATCCTTGCTGGGCGGAACTTGAGGGGGCTTCGGGAGGCGTGCGGGTCATGCTGCGGGAGGGGCAGTGTGAGGGTCGTGAGGGGCGATCCAGCAGCCCGGGAGCGGTTGACGCACGGGGGGGGAAAGCCCAGACTGTCCGGTCGCCAAGCCGCCGTACAAGTCCGTCAGCTCCCAACCCGGGCTGGAAGACGCAGGGAAGTGGGGTCGGTCCCCACTTCCTCGCATATTAACACACAGACAACCGCCCCATTCAACACCCACGAAACGGACCCTGCCCGCACCCAGGCTGTCCCCCGTTTCGCCCACCGCCCTGCCCCAGCCGCCCTCCCCAGACATGAATGGCCAAGAACTCCTGCGTTTGATCGACCTGATCCACGCAACCAAAGACATCCCCCGGGAAGTCGTTTTCCTCGGTCTGGAAGACGCTCTGGCCGGTGGCGTACGCAAGCGCCTGGGTCTGGACGAGGACCTAATCGTAACCATCGACCGCGAGAGCGGAGAGGTCACCATCGAGGACGATGAAGAGGTCTATGAGTTCGAGCTCTCGGAGCTGGGACGCATTGCAGCTCAGGCGGTCAAGCAGGGCTTCAGCCAGAAGGTCCGCGAGGCCGAGAGAGACGTACTGTTTGACGAATACGAGACCCGCGTGGGAGGTCTCGTCAACGGCGTTGTCCAGCGCTACGAAGGCAACGACCTTGTGGTCAACCTCGGCAAGGTGGAGGCCCACCTACCCAAGGACGACCGGGTGCGTGGTGAGACCTACGCCCCCGGCGATCGCATTCGCGCCATCGTAGTCGAGGTGCGCAAGGACGGAAGCCGCGTCAAGATCCTGGTTTCCCGCACACACCCCGACTTGGTGCGCCGTCTGTTTGAGTTGGAAGTGCCCGAGATCGCAGACGATATCATCGAGATCAAGCGCGTCGTCCGAGAGCCCGGGTATCGCACGAAGATGGCCGTCGTGTCTACGGACCCTAAGATCGACGGTATCGGTGCATGCGTTGGGGTGCGGGGCTCGCGCATCAAAGCCGTCATTGACGAGCTGCGCGGTGAGCGTATCGACATCATCCGCTGGAGTGATTCCCTCGAGACACTCATCATGAACGGCCTCAAGCCTGCCGTGATCCACATCGACAACATCTACCCTGACGAGGTCGCTCACTCAGCGACGGTTCTGGTGGACGAGGACGAACAGTCTCTGGCCATTGGAAAGCGCGGTCAGAACGTGCGACTCGCCAGCCGCCTGTGCGGATGGGAAATCAACATCAAGACCCGCGAGGAGTACTTCGGCAAGGAGGATGGCTCGACCCCGGAGGGTTCCTCTGAGGAGGGTGCCGCACCTGCCGAAGATGCCGCACCTGCCGAAGATGCCGCACCTGCCGAAGATGCCGCACCTGCCGAAGATGCCGCACCT
>LWDU01032019.1_pt1 | contig 40960 bp, 30 predicted proteins | sample 727161 | NCBI WGS metagenome assembly LWDU01 (sample SAMN04566230, study PRJNA314399) | hydrothermal vent metagenome | isolation source: deep sea hydrothermal plume seawater | place: Mexico: Gulf of California, Guaymas Basin | collected 2004-07-11
GGCGCTCGGACCACGTTACTTTCAGGAACCTTGGAGCCCAGACAATATTCCATCTCGGTGCATATGATGCTGACTATGATGCTTATCATTCACCTTCTGATACCTTAGACAATATGGCTCAAGTTGTAGGCGGTCAAGATGAATTGGAAAAATCGATTCAATTCGTAATGTGGAGTGCCTTTATGGAATTCCTTTTTGCAGACCAAGAACCACTGATTCGAAATGTGGGGTGAAACAAGTTGGCCTCCACTGATGATGTAAAATCACTTTGGAAATGGATAACCTCTGGGGGATTAATAGCAAGCATGTGCTGTATTCCAAGTGTAGTAATGGTTGCATTTGGAATTTCGTCGATTGCCACTGCTGATGCATTGTCAAAAACTCTTTACTTTGGAATTGCAAGACCCATTCTCTATGCAATTTCAATCTTGGTGTTAGCATTTGGCTTATGGAAATATTTTCGTTCACAGGGAATATGCAGCCTTGAAGAAGCAAAGCAGCAGCAGCGTAGAGTCATCAATACTAGTATCTTAGTTTTGACTATCATGATATTGGGATATATCATCTTTAATTATTTTATTTTGGAACTAATGGGAATCTCGGTGGGATTGCCTTGGGAAGAAGATGCATTATGGAATTAGTTTCCATCGCGTCTTGCTTGGCAAGCAACATCGAATATCAGATTACCCGCTTCGTCTCTCATCGCCTCTCTTGTTGCATCAAGAATATCATCTTCTTGGCTCCGTAATTGCGAACCTGCTACTCTCCAAGCCAAGCCAATTTGGAAGTTCTCTTGTTGGAAATTTTCCAATTGAATTTTCATTCCTTCAATAGAAAATTCTTGGCTAGATTTGGATTGGGAAATGATGATGTTTCTAGGATTCAGACTCATTCCTAAATGCATTGCTTTTTGCACTGCTTCCTTGCTAGTCCACAAGCGAATTGCTTCACTAGGGTTTGCCTTCAGCCAATGTAGTTCATCATCTTTACAGAATTCAGCAAAGGCATTCTCAGCTATCCCACGGGCCTTGGATTCTCCATCTATTCCAACCCACCACCCAGGCTCAATTAGTGCGATAATTGCATATCCTTCTGCATGTCCAATGGATATTGCAGGGAGTGCTTGATTTTTGAAAATACCTTGAATCCATTTCAAAGATGGGGCTCTGTTTTTATCTCTAATTACTTCTAGTTGGGATGAATCTAATCCCCAATTCTTCAATGCTTCTGCTAAAGCAGTTCGGCCTGCGCGATGCTCAACTTTCCTCTTATCAGTTTTGAAGGTTGAATACTCGTCAACATTTACCAAAATTGGCAATTCTTCATCCAAATTGGAACTCATTTGTTGAAGGAGAATTTCGATACGCGGCGAATCCCTGATTCTGATCATCAATATCCGCTCATTCTTCAAAACTGAAACGCATTTCATCAGCAAGTGGAGCCATCGCCTTCAAGCGTAATCCTTTCAGCGCTAGAATTGGAGAATCATCTTGGCCAATTACTAACACATCATGCTTAGTAACTCCACCTTCTTCCAAAGCAGTCCTAATACTCCTAAGTCTCAATTTCTCCCCTTCATCAGGAACAGCAAGAATTGTCATCCATTCTATGCCCACTGGAAGCGACATCAAACTATCAACTTCCATGCTGACTAAACCTGCATTCTGGAAGCCTGCTTCAATCAACATCGGCAAGGACTCGAGTAACACAGTCTCGCCAATTACTTCGCATTCAAATTGATCCTTGGCAGGTAATTGGTGTCGCATCAATGCAATTCCATCAGCGCCTCTTGAATCTGCATCTCCGATACCGCGAATGATTCCGCCATGACTTTGGAAGCGTGGGCCATGGAAGAAACGCAAGTAAATGAAACTAGGATGATGTGCTAACTCACCTTTTGCAGGTATTCCAATATCGGGAATATCATGTAACTCTGCTGCTAAATGCTTGGTTAGGTCATTGGATTTTAGAACCAATCTCACTAACCCAGAATGGTGAACCCGAGGTTTTCCGAAGACCTCTCCCCTTGAGTTCTTCAAATCGCTTTCCAACCTGCATGAAACCCATATGTGGTCTTGCTTTCGTCGGCTGACTTCAGTAACGGTACGAACTGTTATTTCACCCTTGAGCAATTTTATTGGTAAGCCAAATTTGACATCTTCAAAGCCAGCTAAACAATACTCTGGATTTAGGAGAAGTGCATTCTCAGCAAACATCTCTATCGCCATAACACCAGGGTGATAAGGCACTCCATCGATTGCGTGGTCTACTAAGAAGGGGTGAGATTTAGTTGAAAGAGTGCATTCACTTAGCAGAGATTCACCCTCCTCTATCTGCAATAATCTATCAATAAATGGGAATCTGCTTGGATCTGCAATTAAGGCAGACATCGCTGCCGGTAATTTCAATGGTGGGGCACGGAATGAGTCAAACTTGTCCATAACACCCATCGCACCACAACAAAGAACTCTTCTTTTACCTCCACATAAGGCTTCATCAACAAAAATATTGATTCCTGTATCTACAGGAATTGTATCAATTCCAGCAGCCTCGAAAATCTTCTCAAGACTGCCGCGGGTTGCCATACCCACATCTTTCCATCCAGTCCATGCTGTGGCAACCGCTCGAATAGAATCTGGAGCAGCGGTCAGCCTTGCCATTTCTGCATCCAAAATTGAATTGGCAGCGGCATAATCGGTCTGTCCTCCGTTCCCGAAGCGTCCTGCAACACTCGTGAAAGCGGCTGCAAACCTCAATTTTGAACCACTTTTATGAGCAGCAGAATAGAGCGCTTTCCAACCATCAACCTTGATTTTCAAAACCATGTCAAAAGTTTGCCATTCCTTATCAGCAACCAATTTACTATCTTCAATTCCAGCACCGTGAACTATCCCTGTTATCGGTCCTTGATTAAGAGAAATTTTACTCAAACCTTTAACATCGCATACATCACAAGCCCGATAAATTGCTTTGTTGCCAGTTCTCCTAATAGTGGCAATTGTTTGGTGAATATCTCTACTACGAAGGTAAGGTTGCCAAGCCTTATTCCACTCAACAATAGATACCTTTTCGCCGGCGCTCTTGGAAATCAATTCCTCTCTCAACTGAAGTTTGCGGTTGGCGAGTTGCTCTTCACTCCAATCAAGCCAAGTAGCCGGCTCCTCCATTGCTTCTGTCCTTCCAAGTAAAACGAACATTGCACCTGAGTTCTTGCTGGCATTTGCCACACCAATGATCGATGCTGCTGTAACTCCAGAGCCCCCGCCACTTACCAACCAAACATCATCAGCAGCCAATGGAGTTCTTTCTGAATTCAATTCTTCGTCAAACATTACTAAGCACCAGCGGCGCTCATCTTTGTCAAATCCAATTTCAACTTCTCCCCGATTATTGAACAAATCTTCAAGCAACTTTTGTGCCAAAATGGTGCTATCAACTGCAAGTTCAGGATGGATATCCCAAGCCCTACAGCGAACAGATTGACGTTCATGTGAATATGATTTTACGATGCCTGATGCTCCACAAGCGAGAGAATTAAACCTCTCGCCGATGTTTCCATGCCGCCCATCCATTGCAGATAATGAAGCGACAAAAGCATTTGATGAAGTAGCAAAATCAGCATCAAATCGCTTCAGTAAATGGAATAAGGAATGGTTTGCAATGCTTCCCAAACGAGATGATTGTTCTTCCCCCCATGCTTCTGCTGCCAATTGTACTGGGGCCAAGTGAATGATACCATTTACCTCAGATAATGTATTGCTCATTTCATCCAATTGTTCTTCACTCGAAGGGTCTACCCTGAGTACACATCGTCCTGCATGTTCCTCAGAAACGAATTCTTTGCGGTCTAATTCAAAAGATAAACGAATTGGGTTGAGGCCTTTCTCCTCTAATAATCTACACATTTCCTCCGAGATACCAATACCATCATCACTAACTAATATTGTACCCGATGGAATGAGTAGGTCGGCTTCTGGGATTGCCTCCTCAACTTCTACTTGCCATCTCCTAATGCCTTCACGAGGGGTGGTTTGAACGGCGGACACCTGTGATTTCTCTTCAGGGACCACCGGATTCACCAAAGGGGGTCCATCCCCCTTCAAATCACCAGCACCTAACTGTAATTCTTCTCGTTTGAGATAGAGATTTCCATCATCATGCACCTTTGATGCTTCTATCAATGCCGATACATCTTGTAAACCAAATTCTTGTAGCACTTCTTCAACAACATTATCTGAATATCTCCAAGTCTTCTTGACATTCTGTAATTCCTCTGCGGCTGCTTGTATTTCCTCTCTCTTGAGATAGCGGTTGCCATCATCATGCAGTTTTGCATTTTCAATTAATTCATCACGGTCATCCAAATGATATTCTGCGAGTATCAAATTGACAACGTTATCTGACCACCGCCAAGGCATTTCCTCGGCAGTAGGTGTTGTCTCTTCTTTGACCGGTTGAACTACACCAGCCATCCTAACGATGTAATCAACGAAATGGTTGAGGGTCGGGTGTTCTGCAAGGCTAAATGATTCATCCAATGGAAGTGAAAACTTTTCACGAATATCGCCCATCATCTCGGCTTGCTTCACTGTGTCAATCCCCAATTCTCCTTCAAGGTCTTGGTCAAGTTCAATGAAATCCTCTGGGTAACCAGTATGCTCAACTACTATTTGAACGACTGCGGATTGGATTTCAGATAGACTCAATGAAGTTTGGATTTGTGCTGGCTCTGGCTCTGGTGCTGGTTCTGGCTCTGGTTCTGGCTCAGGTTCTGGCTCTTCAACACCACTCGTCATTTTGACAATATAGTCAACAAAGTGATTGAGGGTTGGGTGTTCTGCAAGGCTAAATGATTCATCCAATGGAAGTGAAAACTTTTCACGAATATCACCCATCATCTCGGCTTGCTTCACTGTGTCAATTCCCAATTCACCCTCTAAGTCTTGATCTAATTCGATGAAATCCTCTGGGTAACCAGTATGCTCAACTACTATTTGAACGACTGCGGATTGGATTTCAGATAGGTCGATTGAAGTTAGTACTGGTGCATTCTCAGACTCTTGCTCAGGTTCTTCCTCTGGCTTGCCCTCGGGTTCAGGTTCCAATTCAACAACAGGAGCGGGTGTAATTTCTTCTCCACCAGACATGTTAATGATATACTGAATCATGTGGTTCAAGGTAGGATGTTCTGAAAGGACGAATGATTCATCAACTGGGAGATTGAATTTACCTCTAATATCACCCATTATTTCGGCCTGTTTGACAGTGTCTATTCCTAATTCTCCTTCAAGGTCTTGATCTAATTCTATGAAGTCTGCTGGATATCCAGAATGTTTGACTACCACTGCAACTACTATTTCTGAAATTTCACCTAATTCTGGCTTCGGTTCTGCTATTGGCTCTAAGACTGGTTCTGGAGTTGGCTCTGGTATTGATTCAACAACTTCGGGTTTTTCATTTTCAATTAGCCAATCCTCGCCTTGCATTCCACCATGTAGATTATTTTCTCCATCAACATAAGCAACCAGTTTATTCTTCAAAACCTTGAGTGTTAAATCTTCTGTACCTGCTAATTTACGATTCCATTGAAGTAGTTTTGAAACATCGATACGTTCACCATCCACAGCACTAGATTTCCACAAAGTTATTGCGATTTGGCTGCCAAATCCTGCGGCAAATCGGAGACCGTAATTGATATTCTCATGATAGCCACCCTTAGATAAATTGAGACCCCCAAGTTCTGGGTCAATCACTTTGTGATTTGCAATTGGTGGAATCCTGCCCGTTGCAAGTGCATAAATCATCGATGCATCTTCTATCCCTACACCCATGGGGTGTCCGGTAAATCCTTTGGTATTGGATATTAATAGTGAATCCGTTGCCTCAGCAAAGGTATCTCTCAAGGCCTTTACCTCTGCTTGGGCTGAACCGCCTCTGGCTGGAGTATAGGTCTCATGACTGAAAAAGACGGTGTTTGGAGCGATGGTCTTTCTTTCAATTCCCCATCTTTTCTCCATTCTTGATACAAAGCCATCAACTTGGGATGCCACATTTTCAACATCCAATCTGGTGCCATGGAAGGCTGAATTTCCAATGTGGGCGCCCAGCAACTCCGCATAGGGTTGCACTCCTCTCTTTGCAGCGCCATCCTTCTTTTCGATGATGAAAGCTGCCGCTCCCATTCCGAGAATGAGGCCATTCCTGCGTTGGTCGAATGGTAAAGCTGCATCTTCAACAAGTGATGAAGTCGAGGCTGCTCCGCTTGCAGCAAATCCTGCTCCAATCCATTCCCATAAGTCCGGACCAGTTACATCATCACTACTGATGACAACAACTCTCTCACAACGTCCTGTTTCAAGCCAATCCTCTGCTACTGTAAAGGCTGCAGCGGTTGAAGCACAGGCAAGGTTAATTGTGCTATTTGGACCTCTGATTCCGGTGAATTGGGCAAATTGAGAATGACCCATGTTGAGAGTTTGGAATAGATATGACCTATCGAAATTTCCTTCTCCATCATCACCATTATTCATAGAATGCCGAGTAGTATTAGCACTACCTGGGAAACAACTAGCAAAGATGATTCCAGTATTATCACGATAGACGCTAGGTACTTTCCAATTTGTTATCAGCCTTAGACCGCCTTTTCCGATCTTCTCGACGGGCGTTAGTGGAATTCCTGCGTCTCGTAAAGCCAGTAATCCCGCTGCGGTTGCTAATTGGGTTGTGATATCCCAAGACTTAGCCACCTTTTCGGAAATACCAAACTCTTCGGTGATGTCAAAATCACCTGCAAGACCTGCAAGTTGTGGAATATCCTCGAAGTTCTGGGCGGTTTCCATTCTTGCTTGTCCATCACGTCCTTTGATTAGACGTACGATTTTTTTATCGAGAATTTTTTGCTTATACTCATCAGATACTTCCCTAATACAGGTTTCTCCCCTGACAAGTTTCTCAAAGTTATCCTCATCGAATACCTTTCTATCTCCTGGCAATCCTAAACTGACCCCAGTTACAACGTATGGATTTGATTTTCTATGGTCTTTGGGAGCAACCTGAACTATTTTTTCGACTACTCTACTTTGACTTTCGACAACTGTGGGTTCTGTTGATTTTAAAGGCATACTGAATGAATCTGGAACTCCTTGAATCCATTCGGTGATTTCAATTGCAGTCTTGAAAGAAGCAGAATCCTTACTAGGTTCAACTTCGACTTGCTTAGATATTGATTTCAAAACCGATTCTATCACCTCATCGTTCATACCAAGACCGGTTTTTAGATTCACTTGGCCATAACAGAACTTGGCTGGAAATCCACTGGCTGCAGATAAGATAGTTGCCAGCCAATCGGCTGTATCAACTGCTTCTTCTTCAACAACTGCTACTTCAATGATTTCTTCAGACACTATTGAAGATTCTGTGTCTGGCTTTTCTTCTTCCGTTTCTTTTGGCTCAACTACTACGGATTCCCATACTTCCAGAGGTCCAGCCCTAAATCCTTCTGTTAGCACTAGTGAATCTGAACGTGGCCAGCGATAAGGCCGACCAGCGATAGCCATCGTTGCCAAGGAATTCATGATAGAAGCAATACCTCCAAATTTAGGGTGATTTGTCATAACAGAGAGGTTTGGTTTATCCTCAAGAATCTGGTTAGCAAACATAGTCAGTGCACGCTTTGGGCCAACTTCTACGAATACTCTTGCCCCTGCCTTGTACATTGTTTCAATCTGCTTTGTCCATTCAACTGGACTTGACATCTGAGGGGCTAATTTATCCAAAATTTGCTCTTTTGGAGTTCGGTTTTCATCCCTATTCATCGGGTAAAATGCGCCATCTACATTTGATGTGATGGGGATTTCAGGTAAATTAATCTCTAATCCATCGAGGAATTTTCTCAATGGTTCTGCGGCTGGTTCAACTATCGTTGAATGAAAAGCATGGCTAGTAGGGAGGATGACGGCGGTGATATCCAATCCTTCAAATCTGCGAATCGCTTCATTAACTGATGGAGAATCTCCAGCGATAACAGTCATTCTAGGTGAATTCTTATTTGCTGCAATGACATATCCATCGATTGTTGACAATACATCCTTGATGATGTTATAATCAGCAGTTATTGATGCCATTAAACCCGTATCTTCAATTACCACACTGCCCATTTCTGTACCTCGAGCAGCAGCAGCCCTCAAAGCCCCATCCATACCCAAAATTCCTGATACCATCAAGGCTGCATATTCTCCCAAACTATGGCCTGCAACCATATCAGGTAAGCGCCCGTGGTCTGAAAGAACAGAATCTATTGCAAGGTCAGCGGTCAGCATTGCAGGCTGAGTATATTCAGTTTGCTTGAGTTTTTCCTCTGCCTCTTTCTTTTCCTCATCGGAAAGGTTTGGTCTTAATACAAAACTGGATAAGGTCTCTCCATCCAATATGTCAACCATTGTTTTGTCTGCTCTATCCCAAACTTCGGCAACACTTGAGTATCTGAGGCTTAAATCATGGGTCATTCCAACATATTGGCTTCCTTGACCAGGGTACAAGTGTGCAACTTTTGCTGCTTCAGGGACAGGTGCTCCATCTGTAATCATAATACCCTGAGATTGTAGAAATCCCCACTTATCCTTACCTGCCATGGTCTTCAATGCAAGTGCGCTTCTCTTCTCAAATTGGGCCCAAGACGTGGCAATTATAGCCATTCTAGCTCCTTTACAGGTGAAACCTTCACTGGCTGCAGCCAATTCCTTGGAAAGTCTCCGTCCAGCAGGGTCATCATCGAAGTTGGCTCCACCTGAGAGGAGGGAGTCTGTTGCTTGTTGCAATTCGGATTGAAGGCTCTCAAGGTCTTCTGATTCAAGTAGCAATACTCCGCCTTCAATTGCCTTCAATTCTTCCCAACTCAAACTTGCTTTGGCTGATTTATCGAGAATACTCTCGGCATTTGGCATCGGCTTGGAAATAACTTCCTCTTCTGTAACTTCCTCTTCTGTAGAAGGGGTTGGAGTTGGAGTGGGAGGGGCTGGGGGGGAAGTTGGGGCTGGGGAACCAGTAAGGTAAGTTGTCCATCGCTGCCTCCATTCAACAGCCAACGGAAAGTGGTGGTTACTGTCGAATTGTTCAAGAATAACGTGCCAATTTGTACCACCAAACCCGAATGCAGAGACTGCTGCCCTTCGTGGAGTATCACTTGGTTGCGCCCATTCACGAGCATAAGTTGGAACATAAAATGGGCTGGCATTCCAATCTACAGAAGTATTGGGGGTTTCAAACCCTGCACTTGGAGGAATAACTCCTTTGGATACGGCGTTTATTGTCTTCAACATTCCAGCGATACCTGCGGCTGCCTTGAGATGACCAATCTGACTCTTTACAGAACCAACAGCAATATTCTGTCCGCCTTCAACCTCGTGCCATAACTTGTTCAAGGTGGCTAATTCCATGGCATCTCCAACTTTTGTTGAAGTTCCATGTGCTTCTACTAATTCGACTGTTGCTGGACTAAATCCTGCTTGTGAATAGGCACGAGCAAGGGCTTGCATTTGCCCCCTCTGACTTGGTGCTGTAATTCCCTTTCCGCGGCCATCACTGCTAGCACCAATTCCTCTGATTACTGCATGAATATCATTGCCATCTTCAACCGCATCATCAAGGCGCTTGAGGACCAATACTCCGGCTCCTTCTCCCATCACAAATCCATCTGCACCAGCATCAAAAGGTGTTGAATGAGAAGGTGATAATGCGCCAATTGCACTAAATTTAGCATAAGTTGCAGGATCCATAGTACGGTCAGAAGCACCCGCTAACATCAAATTCACTTGGCGTGATTGAAGCATTCTGCAAGCATCTAGCACTGCCGCCATCGTTGATGCACAAGCGGCATCTGTGGAGAGGTTTGGGCCCTGTAAATCGAGGAGATTGGCTACTCTTCCTGCCATCACATTGGAAAGTTCCCCTGGCATTGCGTCCTCGTCAATTTTTGGTTTTCCCTCATTAATCGCCTGTTTTAGAGCATCTCTATTACTTTCTGGCATGCCACCTATTTCGACTGCTTGACGGGTGAATTGGTCGGCCCATACGCGATGATTCGAAAGATTTCTAAATTCACCACCTAGAGCATTTGCCATTACTACGCCGGTAGTAGAATTGGGCAAGGTAAATCTAGAATCATCTCCAAGGTAACCTGCATTTTCAAGCGCTGCTGCGGCTGCTGAAATTGCCCATTGTTGACAGATGTCAATTTGCCCAAGTGTTTGTGGGGGTACCTTCCAACGTCGCCAATCGAATTCATAACCTTCAATGAAGGCTCCAATTTTAGAATATGTCTTGGCATCTTCTACTGTTCCTGGTTTTCCAGGCGAATAAAAATCATCGATTTTCCAGCGCTCTGATGGGACTTCTTTTATCGAGACCTTTATGTTGATTATATTGCTCCAAAATTCTTCAATATCGGATGCTTCAGGCATTAAACAACCCATCCCCACGATGGCGATTGGCTCAAATGGCCCTTGGGCGATTCCCTCTAATTCATCCAGATTTGTCTCTTTTACCGACATCATCATTCCTCCAATTATCACATGATACTCTCTGGCACCATGGTTACTGAATAACCTGCATCGACGTGTATGATTTGACCGGTCACTCCTGATGAAAGTTGAGATGCCAACCATACCGCACAACCCCCAATATCATTCGGGTTGACGTTTCTCCTTAGTGGAGAATTGGCTTCTACGTGGTCCAATATTTTACTGAAGCCTGGAATACCACCTGCCGCCAAAGTTGCAATTGGCCCGCTTGAAATGGCATTTATTCGGTGCCCTTCAGGTCCGAGGTGACAGGCTAATTCCCTCGTCCAACTTTCAAGGCTCGCCTTTGCAATGCTCATGACTCCATAAGATGGAACGAAGCGGGTGCTTGCAGCATAAGTAAGAGTGATAGTAGAAGAGTTAGGATTCAGATAGGGGAGGGCATGTCGTACGCAACGTTGTAGGCTATGTGCAGAAACTGTCAGTGCTGTATTGAGGTCTTGGTCTTCAACAAAGATAACTGGTCTATCGAAGCAACCCCTAGGTGCAAATCCAATAGCATGAATTAAAATATCTGCCTTTACACCTGGATGATCTTTTGCAAATGCGCTGAAGAATTCTGCTGTAGTTTCATCTTCAATAACATCCAAAGGGTAGAATCCATCAATTGCATCCAACTCGTCTTTCAATTTGAAAACTCGGCTCATGAATCGCTTTTGATAACCAAGATACAAAGTCACTCCAGCCTCTGCCAGACTTTTGCATATCCCCCATGCAATACTGTCTTCACTTGCAACACCGAATACGAAGGCTACCTTCCCTTGAAGTCCGAGCATATCTACACCTACCCTATGGGTAGGTGTTGCTCAGCACACCTCGTCTTTGACTGTTGGGGTGGAAAAGGTTGCGCAATGCAACGTTTTTGATTGTTCCAAAGGAAGTATTGGTGCAGGAGTTACACTGCTTCGGCATTTGAAGTTTGAAGGAATCAGAGGTCAAAGTCAAAGTCGTCATCATCCCACTCAGCAGAAGCAGAAGAACCGCCTCGCTTCAGAACTTTCACAAGAATTATTAGAACAACTAAGAGAGCCAATAATCCGCCTCCGGCATATATTAGCTTCATGTTCTCTTCTGAAATATCATCTGTCAAGCCCCCAAGTCCAAATCCACCTTCATCAGGCACACTTATTGAGACGCTGACATAAGTATCTCCACTCTCCTTCTTTAGGCCTTGACCTGTCGCCACTGCATAAACTTTTATTTTCAATTCCTCGCTTTCTTCAAAGTCATCTTTTACCGTGCACTGCATGACGTTTTGATCAACGTAATCACTGGTTTCAAGTGTTAATCCAAGCGTTTGAGTACAAACTATACCTTTCAAGGCCAGTTCATCAGCATTGCTAACGATGAAATCAACATCTATCTCAACATTTCCTGTATTCCTAACTTTGGCTGATATATTGAATGAGTCTCCAGGTGCACTATTCAAAGTCAGACCAGTAGAAGAATATTCAAAGTCAATAAAGTCCATTATTTCAACTTGGACATTCGCATTGGTTGATGGTTGAATCGCTTCATTCAAGGCGATAAGCCCTGCTTTCGTTACTGTTGCATTTATCTCAAAAGAAGCAGTTTCACTTGGCGACCTGATGTCTGCTGAGAATGTTACATCCACTTCCTCCATTCCACTGCCTGGGATAACCAGCAAAATCTTTCCGAGTGTAGTATCGATATTATTCGATGCATCGGAAATTGACAATTCCACTGTAACTTCATACAAGGCTTTGTTCTCTACTTGACAATTTGAAAATCCTTCACCACTTTGACCAGGGCTAACATCCAATTCAACGATTGAAGGTTGGCAAGTAATCGAGACTTCTGGAGCAATCTGTGCACTAGCATTTGAACTAGCCCAAAGAATCAGTAAAAGGCCTGAAAAACCAAGAAATACCACCCTGCGAAGGCTCCGCATGAACCTATCCCGCCGTCTATCCGTCATATGGTTGTCGCGTCTATGAAGTGGATGAATCAAATTTGTGGGCCGTAGATTTTCTCAGGTAAGTGGTGATGAATAAGCATTAATTGCTCCTCATCAAGTCCCGCTTGAAAGAGGGCTTGGGTCCTCTTTGGAACAGTTTTTGGGCCTAAAACAGCGCCCGGCCTTCGTGGGTCATCCATGTAATCAGTTTCCATCAAAAACCCATCTATGCAATTGCCAATGTTTTGCATTATTTCCTCAACACTCCCTTTGCCAACCACCACTGAAGGAACCAAGCCAACAGTTGTATCTTTATCGATATCTGGTGGAGCGTGATGTCTGACCAACTTGCCTCTTGCTAAACCTTCACTATCAGCCATTTTTGCCAGATTTTCATAAGTTGATGCACCCTCTCCCTCGACATGCAGTTGTAGGGCGAAACCTTCTTTTTTGGCTCTACGGAAAGTCCAACTCAACAATTCATTGGCTCTATTCCAGATTTCATCTTCTACTTGCCAGTGAGGCCTACCCACTTCGCCAACTGCACATGCATCTCCTTGATGGCAATATTCGAATGCTAAATCTATTGCATCACAATATAATTCAGATGCTAATTCATCGCCCAATGCTTGTCTTTGATGAACCCAAGTTGCGGGATGGGGGCCAAGGATTACTCTCACTCCCAGTGCCAATTCCTTTCTAACTTCATTTGCCATGTCAATGGTATCTTGATAGGCTATCTTCCAAGCATCTTGTTCAATTGGTAAGTTGTCAAAATCCGGTTTATGGACTAGCACCAAGTCTGTGCCTCCAGCACGTTTGAAATCAAGTGCTGCATCGAGAAACCGGTGCTTTCTATCAAGGTGAAAATGATTGTCAAGTATAGGTCCAGTCCACCGACCATTCTCGATGGTCATAGTTATCATTCCTCGATAAACAAACCATCATCTTGTAAACGGTCTCGCCAATGAATAGCCGCCATTGCTACCATGTTGGCATGCCGAGCGTTTGTGGATATTACTTTGCCATTAGCAAAAAAGAGTAATTCTAAATTATGTCGAGAATCTGAAACTCTCAAACAATCTAATTTTGAATCTAATGTTGCTTCCTTGATGTAAATTGGAACTCTATCCAAATCAATTCCTTTTTTAAATGAAAATGAAGCTACAACCGGTCCCTTTTCTGAAGTCAATCCTTCATCACTATATCCAAGCCGCAAAAGAAATTCTCTTGCTGCTGCTCTTGCTGCTTGTTGTTTGATTGTCCCATGAATAACAAACCGGCCCTTCAAATCAATCAAAATAGTGGCTTTTGGATGCTCAAGTGAATGAATCACATAATCACCACTTCGGGTTGCACCGAGTAATTCAATGGCTTTTTCAGGTTCCACAGGCGTGGCTGGAATAAATCTAATCAATTGGTTTTCAACCTGTACATCTGGTGCTTCAGAAACGCTCATCATCACTCCTCCTCTAACTCCGAGGTGCTTGGAGTCTTTGCGATTTCCGGCTCAACCCCTTGCTCTAATATTTTCAAAATATCTGTTCTTCGCACCTGAAGAATTGGCACCATCAACAATGATTCATCACCTGATTGTTGCCTCAACTGGGCGATTGCACCTCGAATTCTTGCTGCTATTCTTGTATCTCTAACAGCACAAACTTCCTCAGTTAGGCGCTCTTCTTGCATCCACCACCAAACTGCAGCCAAGGCGGAAGCAAGTTGCAATTCTGCAGCACCAGAAGGAGGTGGTGAAGTGGCTCTCTTTGCTGATTTCAACTGTTTCCTAAAAGTGCCACCTTGGCGTAAGACCTTGATTAATACTTTCCAACGTGTAACTGCATCGGCCTCTTCACCAAGATGTTCAACCCATTCTTCATCATCAAATGAAGGTTCGAGATGAAATAAAGGTCGCCCATGTTTCTCAGCCAGCCGCAATAGGCGCCAAGGTTCAGGGTCAGGGAATCGTCCTCCCTTGATATCTTCAAGAAGACATAAGCGTTCAAGATAAAGATTCGTTAATCCACCACCAAGCAGTGCTTCTGAAAGATTGATACCAGGGCTCTTCTTTTCAGATTCATCCTCAAATCTCCATGCTTCTTCTTCTTCATCGTTACCTATAATTCCGAGAGCATGCCATGTATCCCTAGGCCTCAAACTACGTGGATAAACCACGGTTGGAAGAGTTCCATGAAGAAGAACTGAACCCCCATCGGGGTCATTCCAAATGGGGTCTTCCCAAGCAAGTGGGTCTTGCATTCAATCATCCCTGATTACTTCTAACCCAATCACGAAGTTGCTCTAATGACCAACCCATGTCGAAGTAACTTTGGATAGTTTGTTGATCCCACTGAGGGAATTCTGCAAGCGCTTGTTGCATTTCTGGTGAGGCACCGCCTGGCGCTCCATAACCTCCTCCCGAATATCCTGCTCCTGCATCTCCATAGCCTCCATCGCCACCACCATATCCGCTATCTGCTTCATATGGCACTGATGGATATGACTTCTCATCTTCGTACTCATCATACTCGCCTTCACCTCTGCCACGTAGAACCAAGACCATGACTACGATAACAAGAATTGCGATCAATCCACCGAGGCCTGCAAGAATCAAACCAATTGGTAATGAATCATCAGTTTGAGAAGCAACAGCCACATTCATAGTTTGAGCCGATTCCAAACCAGACCAAATTAGAGCCCCAGTTTGATTGTCTGATATTTCAAAGTGTAATCCAGCCTTGGCTTCTCTGAAAGGTTCGATGTCGATTTCCATACCGTATGTATTTGAGGTCGCTGTGCCATCATAGACACCAATTGATGCAGTCGAAACAATTGCTACAATGAATCTCCCCCCATCACTTGCAGAAACTACCTCAATCTTCATTTCCAAGACTCCCTCTGTATTTCCGACATTCTTGATGTTGATATCTAATTGAACATCCTGTCCAACTTCGGGGGAAGATGGATACACCTTGAATCTCGTAATCTCATACTCTGCTTGTTGGTAGACAACAGAATATTCACTTGTGCTTCTTTCTTCTAATCCGGTGATTGGGTTGGCTTCGCTACCGCCACCAGAAATCCCCAAGCCTGCAGAATCAGACCCAGTTACCCAGAATCGCACAATTACATTTTGTAATTGTTGTTTGCTTGGAAGGTCATCATCTGGCCACAAATCTATGCATTCGAAACTCTTCGCCACAATTTGAGAACCGCCCCCTTCCAAAGATAGGTTTTGTGATTGTGAACCACCATGGGCAACTTCAGCAATACTCCAATTATCTCCATTTTGGAAGAACATCCAATTGACGAAAATCGAGTCCGGCGATAATCTCTCTTGCTCCTTTATCATCAACTGCACATTTACACAATGAATTGACGAGGAGGGCATTTCACCATCTACAAGAGTGGCTCCACGAGTATCTGTGACCTGCCATGTATTCGCGATGACCTCTGGGGCACTACTGTCGACCTTTATTGTGAATTCTTGAACTGCTGTTGTGTGGTCCACTGCTCCGTCTGGAAGGGATGATGAATCTACAGAGAATGAATAACTGAAGGCATTAGTTTTTGATGGGGCTGTCAAATTGATTGCAAAGGTACCGTCGGTAAATTCATGGTGAGTGATTTCACCAGATAGTTGTTCATTTCCGCTTGAGTCTGCACTTGCATCTTTCCTTGTAATTATCATTGTCATAGTTAATTCAGGGTTAACAACAACATCTGGATATCCATCCACAAATGCATATTGGCCAGAGAATTGTACCGTGTCTCCTGAGAAAACATAATCCACAGCTAACTTGTTTTGGAAATTATAAACTGAATTTGTAATAGATGGACCAGTCATATCATCCAATGAAAGTGTTGTCGTATCTAGTTGGAAACCATCTCCATAAATCCACCGCTGTTTATAGTGGCCGTTAGATTCTGTCAACACTGAAGATGGCAAATTCGGGTCGTGGTCCTTGATTCTAACTTGTGGAGCCATTACACCAGAAGCAGTTGGGCAATTCCATGCCAAACGGATTGGCATGTCAAGTTTAAATTCTGTTTCGAATGGGTCGATTAGGGTATTTCCATTTCTTCTAACCATTTTCGTTCCAGCACTTTCATTGGAGGCAGCAATAACCTCAATCCATAGACTATCTGTCGAAACGGTATTATTTCTTGGCCAGTATTTAAGAATCATATCGTTAGATACTCCAGGATTCAAATCAATTTCAAACCACTGAATATCTCTCCAACCATTTTCATCACGGCCTTCAATAATCAAATGATATTCATTTCCAGCGTACATTGTTTTATTCGATGAATCAAATTCATTTCCATTACTATCCCCAATTTTGAAATTCTCAATACCAGGATTACGAGTACCCATGCTGACATAAGAAATCATGTCATGGTCGAAGCCTGGCATCCCAGGGTCAAATCCAAGTTGACCTCTGGTTATCGGGTTTCCTGCAAGGTCATAGCCAGTCAAGTAAAGACTGACTTTTCCATCAAATCCATCATTTGCTTTATCGTTGATAAAACCTGAATAGTTTGAAGTAGGCATTTCACCGTCTCCCAACATAACCAAACTACGATATTCACTTTCCTGTGGTTGACCATCATCATTGGCGTCATCATCCTTTTGTACCCAGAAATGAAGAGTTAGGTTGGATGGAGTTTGCTCGATATCTTGAGCTGTAAATTTGAACCATTGTGTTTGTGAAGGGCTAACCCAAGTATCATCGAGTAGGTCTCTCCAATAGCCACCAGCACTACCTGGAGCTGCTGAACCATCCCAGACTTCGGTATTATTGAGGCTGGGGCCATAATTATCAATTGTCAATGTAAAAGGAATGGCACAAGACTCATCCGGTCCGTATTCAATAGGTGGACAAAGAGTATCTCCACCTGCATAATATGCCATTCTAAAGCGGTAGTCCTCTGTTCCAGCAGCATCTTCGCCAAGATCTAACAACCAATTGAAATCTCCACCAATTGGGCCAGAAGTATTTTCAATTTCAAGCCAAGTATAGATAATATTCTGTGGGTCTGTACTATTGATATCGAGAATTTCTACAATCACTCTGTAAGCCGAGGGGTCCGGAGCAGTATCGAGACCTTCCAATTCAATGCTGCCAATTAATCGAATCAATTGATTAGACTGGCCATCGCTCAGGGATTGAGCTTCTCCTGCACTGTTTTGTATCTCAAAGTTAGTTATTCCTGCATCGTTTTCAATAGCATTACCTTCACTAGGATTAAGAATTACTGCACCAGGAATTCCTTCCACACCATTGTCTGCTATTAGACTGGCGTAGATTCTTGCTTCGGCTGCATCACCCCAACTTGGGTTGATAGTAAATCTCCATGAAATCTCCTTTGCTCCTTGAACATCTACTGCCGCAGATGATTGCAAACTGATTAAATCATCCTCATCCTCAACTTCCCAGAATCCCATGACATCAGAATATCCTAGTTCAATAGCACCAGAAGAAGATTCTATTCTCAATCTTGCTTGACTAAAAGTAGTTCCAGTTGATGAATCTACAAGATGATAGCTTATGGCCTCAATAATGCTGCCATCTGGGTACAAACCTTCTGGAGAATTCGATAGAGACAAAGTGCTTGAATATCCAGGGGTAGAAGTAACCGACAAGTTTGCTAGTCTCAATGCCCCTCCTGAAGTTGCCTGTATATTTATCGGCACTTCTACAACTCCTGCAGTCTCTATTCCGGAGGATATTCCCTGAGATAACTCTCTAACTAGGTTTTGCTGGCTACCAAGGGTGGTTTGCCAATCATAGAGAATAATGAGGTTGTTAAGCCGCAGTGAGGAGCCAGTTGATGCATCTGGGCTTGTAATCTTAAAATGCAGAGAAATCCATTCATTTCCATAAGCATCAATGTGACTTGTTGGAACCATTGGGTTAACAAGAAGATTGTTTATTATTGTTTTGAAATCAACAATTGGTAGATTAAAACCGTCGCTAGTCCATTCAGTTAAATTACCAAACTCCCCGAGTGTTTCATTCTGGTTTCCACTGAGTAATTCAAGGTCAAATCCAATATTATCATCGATGTTTGAATGGATTGTGTTTTGGTCAAATGCCAATTCTGCAGCCAATACTTGAGCACCCTTTGGCAGCATGAAGGTACCACCTTGGCCCATTCCAGAAACTCCGAGTGGTACGGTCTTGGAATCTATTGCTTGATTGATGCTTGAATTAATTCCATTCCAAAATACATCCTGTAATCCGAAATGGCCGAATGCCGGTTCATCAAATCCCCATTCAATGTCACCATCACCGGCAATGTCAAGGCGAATTGTACTAGGTGAGAATCCGAATTGTAAGTCAAACCAAACTCCAGTCACTGTACACAATTCATTGTAAGACACTTCTCCTAAGAAGGCGAATATTGGCTCATCGGGTGTCCACATTTCTCCTTCAGTTACTGATTCTGGCATTGCACCTCCAACGTCAAGAGTAATTGTTGGGTCGCCTGAACAATCATCGGTAATCACTGGAGTAATGCCCGTAATAGGTTGAGAAAAACTACCCTTTTGTACAACAGGTGATAAATCATTATCGGTTAATATTGGGAAGTACATTAGGTTCTCTCCCATTATTCCACTTGTCACCCATTCATTATCCGTTATTGGCGGGTTTGCTAAGACAGAATTAGAATCATTCAATCCACTTCCAACCCTACTGCCCAGATGGATTGCGTGCAAGATTGGGGTTGATAGACGATATATGCCACTATCGAAATTAAAGCGCAACTGCAATTGGGGATACAACGATGTGTTGATATCCCATAATTCGATGCTGCTTCCTTCTAGACCGGAAAGAGCATTGCCATTATTATCTACGACAACCTCAGTTCCAATCGCATTCATGACATCAATAGTCAAGGAATTGGTAGGGGTAGTTTCAACCTCAAGGTGCAAAATTCCATAACCATCTGGATATCCAGCCTGACCTTGAATTTGTGAGGCTGTAAATCCTTCAACAGTTACGCTTCCAAATTGCGGCAATGGATTTCCAAGTCTGAAGTCATCGATATACCAGCCAGGTAAGAAAGTAGTTTCGGGTGCTCTTCCATTGTAATTATTACGCTCTAGAACAAAAATGAAGCGAACATATTTTCCAATAAATGATTGTAGATTAAGAGCCATTGTACCCCATCCATTAGCATTGATTTGTGGATCCTTTGAAGTCCCTCCGAGTGCATAAGAACCTGTAGGTACGCCATCGCAAGTTTGAATCTTATTAGTTCCAGAACCTACTGGATACAACCCATTTGTATAACCTATTCCTGAAGAATTTGTTATGTCGAATTCAAGGTGGTTCCATACTCCACCCCAATCCTGACCATTGATTGAACTTGAAGCTTTTACGTATGCACAATCATACATCGCATTGGCAGGAGTTGCATTGGTGCCAGAATTATTCCAAAACAGTGAATGGAATGATGCAAACTTTGCAATGTATCCTGTTGAACTAACGTACATCGATGGAGAGTGCATTTCCATATCGAAATTGTTTGCGCCCGTTGGGGCATCGTCTGGATAATAATCATCGAATATATTAGTTCCCCAACATGCATCTCCACTATTACAATCCAAATCAATATCATTTTGGTTTGCTAACTTTCCATGCTCCCAAGTATTTTCTGCAGGTGGTTGAACTGAGGCTTGAAAACCGGCATTAGTACCCTCAAAATCGGAAGTGAAACCATCTGAAACTAACTTCAAAGATTTGTCAGTATAGGTGAAATCATCCTTATTGGAGTAAAAGGTCTGTTGATTATTGTAGGCAGGATCCCACAAATCGAGGTTGACACTTGAGTCATACTTCACCAATTGGCTATGATTTGTCATCGTAGTTGCAACATTAATAGTGGCACTTGTTACTGTATCTCCAGCGGGAAGGCTAACACTTCCGTCGATAGAATTACTGTAGGTAAGTGCTTCTTTTATTTCAACAAATGCTTCATCTGAACCATTGCTGAAATTTGTGGTGGTTGTGGCTGCTGAAGCAAGGCTGCTAATGAGCATTAAGAACACTAACAGCAGTGCAGGGATACGTCTTCCTTCGTCATTCATCTAAATACACCTCAGTGCAGTACATTGCGCCACTTGCCAGTTACATGAAAACCCATCGGGTCTTTGATGCCTAAAATTATAATTAGATTTACTAATTTCACAAAGTCCTTCGACGGCTGGATTGCCAGCATTTTGAAGCAATTTCTACCAATCCTTCCGAGCCTCCTTCATTACCGTGTAAACGTTCTAAGTTTGCAATTGTAGTAGGGTGCTTTGGACCTAATGCATCACATTCTTCAGGCCCAACGCTGATTTCGTATGTTCCTAAGGCTCTAGCCATGGCAATGATTTCTTGCTTATCCAAACCCAATAATGGTCGCAATACCGGCAGGCTACTTGCCACCTCTACCGCACCCATGTTTCCGAGAGTTTGGGAGGATACTTGGCCTAAGTTTTCTCCACTCAATATATGGGTGGCACCAACCTCCTTTGCTAGTAAAGAAGCCAAAGTTTGAAACAATCTTTTCATATGTACAAAATAATCACGGTGAGCATCACCCTTCGTGAATCCAGTCAATGCTTCTGCAACAGGTACAACTACCAATTCTTGATGCAGTAATCCCGAATATAGTGAGTTGAGATGTTGCAATGAGACAAGAGTTTTATTTTCTGCCTCGGGCCCTGAAATCGGTTCTTGAGATGCATGTAGAGCGTGAATCTTCCATCCATCTGAAAGCATTCGAGCAACAGCAACTGGTGAATCAATTCCTCCAGAAACCAAAGCGACCGCTACTTTTTGCTCCAAGTTACCAAGTGTCATCACTAAGGCGACAAAGGTCTCATAAATGAAGCGTGCGACATTACAACCCTACATGACTTGATAGCATAGCCCATGCTGCGAGTGTTGAGAAAGATGGAACCATTTAGTCAAGAACCAGTTACGCTAATCGAGGAAGTCTTTCCTCAGGATACCAATAGTTATGGCACATTATTCGGTGGAAAATTGATGTCAATGATGGATAAAGCAGCAGGAATTGTAGCCAGTAAGTTCGCCCATAGAGAGTTCGTTACAGTGTCAATCGACACAATGGAATTCAAGAGTCCAGCACGTCAAGGGGACCTGATAGAAGTAGTCGGTGAAGTGGTATTCACCTCAACTCATACTGCATGTTGCAAAGTAATCGCGTATGCGATGCGAAAAGCTGATTGGACCAGAGTTGAAATCTGTTCAGGTTTTTTCTTCATGGTGGCAATCGATAATCAAATGAGGCCAATTCCAATTCCTCAATACGTTCCGCAAAATGAGCAACAAGAGAAAATTTGGAAGCAAGCCAAGGCAATTCGAGAGGATCTACTAAAGGCAAAATCCTATTGAAGGCCAATGATTACTCAATCACCAATATCAACAAGGGATGGCCTCTCGGCTGCTTCCATGCCAGTCCTGAATATAGCCATGGTCGGAAGCGATTCTTTAGCCAAGGAAATTGCCAAAGCCTCTGACCAAAGGGATGTTCATACCTATGTTCACAAAGAAAATGCAAGTGATGGCAGTCAAAGAATTCTCTCATTGATTAGGCCAGCTAAGTTTCCAGAGCGCCTTCGGCCACTATTAGGGGCACTTGGAGTTGCTAGAGCAGGGCTACTAGAAATCACTGAAGTGAATGCAGCCCTCGGCGAGGCCCTCATTGCTTTTTCGTCATCCGGTATCAATCATGGAATTTTTGTAATTAATCCATCTGAAGGAGGTTGGGTAGATGAAGATCAAGTGAAAGGCCTAATGCAACAAGCAGGATTAGGAGGGTGGAAACAAACTCCTCATGATGGAATACAAATTCGAGAAATGCTACAAGAAATTCTTGAATCATCATTAGATGAACTTGCCAAGGAAGAAACTCTTCCTCTAATTGTTCCAGTAGACCAATTCTTCAATGTCAAGGGAATCGGGTTAGTGGCAATTGGATATGTTCAACAAGGAAAGGTATCAGTTCATGATGATTTGTTAGCCCTGCCATCAAATGGTATGGCAAATGCTCGCTCATTACAGGTCATGGATGACGATGTTAAAGTTGCTAAAGCAGGAGATAGAGTCGGAATAGCAATGCGAAATGCAAAGGAAGAATGGCTTGGAGGTGGGACAATAATCGTACAAAACCCTATTGTCGAAAAAAAGGCTGATGAGGCCTTACCAATCCCCCTCGTTGAATGTAGTAAAACAAAGTTAACCTTGAAAAAGAGCCCGTTTAATCGCCGTACACTTGAGAAAGGAGATGTCGTTCATCTTTCCCTTGACTTACAATTTGCTGTTGGTAGAGTGGAAGAAGTTGATGGGGATTCATTGATTGTTGAATGGGATGCTCCTATTCTAATTCGTATTGATGGGCCTGGCCGCGCTTTATTGAATCAATTAGACTCAAATCCACGTATTTTAGGGCAAATCACCAGCCTCAAATCTTGTTGATGGCAAGTCTGAAGTGATGCCAAACTACCGCTCTCACACCTGTTAACAATCGGTGCATTCATATTGTGCCCTGAATGCTCGGCCTACTGGGATGCACTCTACCTTGCAGGATTCTCGCTGCGAGGGGGGAGACGCGGAAGTGTTCTCCTCTCTACGTTTAGCGGGTTTTGACGGAATTTGTAAAGCAGTTCTCGATGAATCTCGGTTACTGCTTGAACGACGCACAGGGCACACTCTCAATATTCGTCTCGAAAGTATAGTAAGGGTGCGTCATCATACTACTCCTCTTGTTCCAAGATGGCTATTTGGTATTGGCTTATTTCTCATTTATGCTGCTTGGAGGGTATTCATTCCACCAACCCAATACTGGTTTTTTGGCAGTGGTGGATTGATTGTTCTTATCTGGGCAATGGGTAGAAGACCAACTTTGACAATTGATTCCAATGATGGTGACTGCCATACTTTGTTCGGAAACGACGCATCTTTGATGAGAATGGCTGCATTAGTTCATAGATTGCAGGATGGACAGAGCCTTGAAGAAGCAAGAGAAGGTTTGGCATTCCTATCTAGAGAAGCAGATTATCCAGGAACCAAGGCGATTGTCGACCAACTCATTCAAGAAAGCGAGCCTGAACCGCTCATCTCTAATCCATCTATCTCTGCAATTATCAATGAGGGGCCAAAGGAGGCTGACCTCATTTTACCCCCACAATGGACCCAAGAAGCAGTGGGCGCTGCGGAAGTTTCCATTGAACCCGAACATCGTGAGACATTAATGGAACCAAATTCCTTCGGTAGAGCAAGGGAGGCCCAAGACCAGATGATCGCCTTGGCACATAGCCCTGAGGTAGTTGATGACCCATGGGCAATGGCGAATGTTCAACCCTTACCTGGTAATGTATTTACTCAACCTCGTCAAACTCAGCAAGAAAATAATTTTACTCAAGGCTTCTCAATGTTTTCAGAAGGAGGTTTGTTCGATTCACCAAGCCAAACTCAAATACCGGCACAACCACAACAAGTTAGGTACCAACAACCGTTCTCATCCCAACAGATGATTCAAGATGCTCAAAGACCATCAGGTGATTCTGGTCTGAATGGGCAACTTCAGAAATCAGTCAGACCTACAACTTTCATTCCAACCTTTTTATCTCCACTCACTGGGGATGACCCAGAACGCGACTTGATTCAAGTTGAACCAACAGCAATTGAGGACGAGTTAGTTGAAGAAATAGCGACGCCATTAGTCGCATCGGCTCAACTTTCTGAGGAAAATATAATCAAAAACAAAAACAGTGGAATAAAATATCCGCATATGCAGAAATTGGTTGATTCAAATAGTCAAAGCAGATTTCGCAGAATTAAGATGAGAGCAAATTCAACGGCTTTGGAAAGCAAGAGAGGAATGAGAGGCCGAGTATTGCCCGGACTTGGAAAACTTGCAAAAATTCCTAAGAAATGGTTGGAAAAAGGTTCGAACAGATTGCGCAGCGGTGAATTGTTGAGGATGGAAGCGAATAGAAAGCGTGAGTCACAATTATTAGAAGAAGTCAGAAATATTTCAGAATCAGATAGTGGTATGGTCGCAGAGGACTTGGAACGTATCCTTCAAAAGCATCGTACCTCAATTCAAGAAGATGAACAGGTTCCAGCCAAGTTTTCAGAACTCGTACCAACCACAGAATCAGACAATCTTGGAGTCGCTGGATTACCAAGACTCGATTCAAACAATTGAATCTACTAATGCTGCTCGGCGTGCATACTCAGTGATTCCAGCTGCTTCGATTGCTTGAATACTGAATCCTTCCAAAGCAAGAGATGCTGCTACTGTTGCATCAACCATACTCTCACGGAGTTTCAAGTAAGGGGTTAAATTATTCTTGATGTTTGCAGCAAAATGCGCTGCTAAAGTTCCAATGAAACTATCTCCACAACCAGTTGGATCTGCGGGGGTGCAATTTGGAACCGCGGATATCTGGATTATCTCACCTTCGATTAGGGCCAAAGCACCTTGAGCCCCTAGTTTCACGATTACTATTCCATTTTCTTTTATCAAATTCAATAATCCAACTGCCGCTAATTTTGGTTCGGAAATCCCTGTTAATGATTCTGCTTCAATTTCATTGACCACGAGGACATCAGTTCGACTGAACACATGTTTTACTTCATCCAAATTCTCAACAATCCATTTTTCCATAGAATCAGCAAGTACGATAACATCATCGTGCATTTGTTCAAGTACTGCTAATTGTAGAGATGGCGCCATATTTGCTAGTAGTAATATGGATGCATTCTTCCACTCAGATGGCACAACCGGAGAATATCCAATAATACAATTTACATGTGTATCAAGAGTCTCCACATCCCCAAAATCAGCACCATAACGAGCGACCCAACGGAATGTTAAATCATCCGACCTCTCAACTCCGGAGAGATCCATCCCTTGACTTTCTAGTCGCTCAATATCAGATTCAAGGAAATCTTTGCCGATTACACCAACTGCACCGATACTTAGTCCTGCGTCCAATCTTTGATTCAATCTACAAGCAGATACTCCGGCAAAGGTTGCAGAACCTCCCAATCCCTCGACAATCTTACCTGCTGGACTCTCTACACTATCATATGCAATACTACCAATCATAACAACATCCACAATTTTCACCCCAATAATTCCTTGTGATTTTCTATGTATTGAATGGTTATTTTTCTTGCCAAGAAATCTTCTTCATCCATTATCTTTCTATGTAATGGAACCAAGTGTTCAACACCAGTTAATATGGTCTCATCTAAGGCAGAACGCATTCGTGCGATTGCATCTTCTCTAGTCGGCCCCCAAGCCAATAATTTAGCCAATAAACTATCGAAGCAGCCTGGCATCTCATAACCAATATGGGCATGGGTATCTACGCGAATTCCATAACCTGCAGGGAAATGGCATTGCCATAATTTTCCAGGTGAGGGGATAAATTGAATTGGGTCTTCTGCATTAAGCCGACATTGAATGGCATGACCAGTCCACTCGATATCGGATTGCTCAAGACTAAGGGACTCGCCTTCTGCAATTTTTATTCCCAATTGCACCAGATTATGGCCGGTTATCATTTCTGTGACCGTATGTTCTACCTGTACTCTAGGATTAACTTCGAGGAAGTAGAAATCGCCATTTTCATCTCTTAAGAATTCGAATGTTGCTAAGCCCTTGTAACCAACAGTCTCGGCACCACGGCATACTAAATCTCCAATTTTTTCCCTTTCATGGGCATCCAACCAAGGACCTTCTTCTACTAATTTCTGATGCCTTCTTTGAATACTACAGAATCTCTCGCCAAAATGAATGGCTTTCACTCCGTCACCTAGTACTTGAAATTCTACATGTTGTGCACCTTCAATGTATTTTTCAACGAATACTCGTTCATCTCCAAAGGCACTGCGAGCACGTGAACGGCAGAGGTTCAGAGCCGAAGTAAATTCTCCTGCCTGTTCTACGATTTGCATGCCTATTCCACCGCCGCCTGCGGCTGCTTTGATGATAACGGGATAGCCGATTTCATCGGCTAATGCTGATGCAACTTCGGCTTCTGAAATAGGTTCGGAACTACCTTTAGCAACTGGAAGGCCCGCTGCCTCCATTGCAGCCCTTGCTTCTATCTTATCTCCAAGTAATGTAATGACATCGGATGAAGGGCCAATAAATGTAATACCCTCTTCTTCTAATCTGCGTACAAAGCCAGCATTTTCTGCAAGAAACCCATAACCTGGGTGTACTGCATCTGCCTCAACGCTCTTTGCTGCGGCAACTACTGCCTCAACATCAAGGTATGAATCAAGAGGGTTATCGCGATAGATTGGAACGGCGATATCAGACTGCATGACTGCAAGGGAAGAACGGTCTTCCCTGCCATGAATAATTGCCACTTCGATTCCTAATTCCCGAAGTGCTCTGAGGATTCTTAGAGCAATCTCTCCTCGGTTGGCAATTAACACCCGCTTGAATCCCATTAACTCCCTCCAAATGTCGAAGGGAGATGAACTCAGCGGTTGCAATTCCACACTTCATTACCTTCTAATATTGAGTTCTCAGGGGTAAGGTTCATTCGTATCAACACCTGATGCCCCGTCAGGGTGGTGCTTATGGGAACAGGACAAGATACGGTCGAGCGGCTTTCAGGAAAGGACCTAACTGGAGATGGCATTGTCATCAATTTGGTCGTAGTTGGGTCGAGTACCTTCTATGACTTCTCAATCGTTGAAGAGCATCTGGATAATTGGGTCGAAGTTGCAGGATGGCCTGATTTGATTATCGTTGGTGGTGCGAGCGGTGTAGATTATCTGGTTGAAAGGTGGGCTGATAACAATAACGTAGAGATTGCAGTTTTCCGTGAAGCATGGGTTGCAAACCGCCAAGGGCTTGAAGATGGTGGCAGAATTGAAGCAAGGGAATCTTTAGTCGAAGATTTACTTTCCAAAGCAACCCATCTAATCGCTTTCCCAGAGAGCCGATCAAAGTGGACTAAAGTTGCAATCGAAAAGGCACGTGAAATGGGGATACCAACTAGTGTTTTGGAATTAGCATAACACTCTATGAGCGAAATTCAACTCAAATTAGGTTCAATATACATCACGAAGGTATCGCTTTTCTTCGCGCATCATAATCTTCTCAAAGTAATGAGTTGCATCCTCCAAGGATAATCCTCCATGGTCTTGAGCGATTTGAATCAAGGCCTTATGGACATCCTTAGCCATGTATGTTTTATCACCACAAATGTAGAAATAGGCACCATTGGAGAGCCATTGCCAAATTTCCTCACCGTTCTCAACCATCCTATGTTGGACGTAGATTTTCTCAGCTTGGTCTCTTGACCATGCCGTAGTATATTTGTGAAGGGTGCCATTTTTGAGCCAAGATTCGATTTGTTCGCTATAATAATACTCGGTCTTTTCCGACTGGTCTCCGAAAAATAACCAGTTCCTTCCATCCCCAGAATCAAATTCTCTCTGTTCTAAGAAGGCTCTGAATGGTGCGATTCCAGTACCTGGTCCAACCATGATAATATCAGTGCTTTTGTCTGCAGGTAGAACAAAAGATTTGGTNNNCCAAATTGTTCAATAACGTCGATATAATCTCTAGACCAGATATAATTCTCCATCGCTTCTGCATCTTCAGTGAGATTCTCGACAATTGCCCTTGGGCTGGATCCTTGAGAAATAGACGGGTAATTATCAGGCCAGTCATCAGATTCTCCTGACCAATTCCAAGAATTGTTTTCATCACCTAAAACTGAACTTCTACTTCTTGAGGTGATCCTAGCGCTCATCATCCCTCTTTCTTCAGGGATTCTCTCAAGTAAACTATTGATGAATTTCTTGTTGACTCGGTGTATTTCAACATCGGTGAGTAAAGCTTGGCGCAGGCTTTTTTCTCCATTATGTGTAGTAACCTGCATCTGCCCATCCCATCCTGTACAAGCAAGAATAGCCTCCACAGTTTGAATTGGGTTTTCTCCGATTACCCCCAGAGCATCGCCGACCTTGTATTCAAGACCCTCGTCTGGTAAATTAAAAACAAGATGTCGAGTTTCTTTTGTTGCTCCTTCGCCGTTCAGTAATCTGTTTTCAGATATTTTTGAAGAGTATGGATTCTTCGCACTAAATGTCGTTGCCATGTAATCACCGCGGGGAAAACACCCTCTTCGGCGGCGGCGACTCGACCTTCATTCATCAATATTAGGTAAGTCATGTGCATATCCATTCAGCACTGACGCGCTGAAACAGTCAAACCACAAAAGCCCCTGCACGGGTTATGGCGGTGAAGTTGGAATTCCTTGGAAGTGGCAATGCCTTCCTTCCACAAGGAAGATTTCACTCCTTACTACTAATCAATGATTCAATTCTCATCGATTGCCCCCCCACTGCTTTGGCCTCTTTACGCCGTATCGAATTATCGCCTTCAAAATTAAACAGTATTATGTTCACCCATTGGCATGGTGACCATGTCTTTGGTTTCCCTTTTGTAATTCTAGAAAGAAAGTGGATTTCAGATAGGAGTGGAGCAGAACCACTAGGAATACATGGCCCAAAAGGGTGCAAGGCGCGCCTATCTGCACTTTGTGAAACCGCATATCCAAGTAGTATGGAAGAACGACTAAAGGAATTTGACTGGGATGAAGGTTCCAATGGCAATATTCTGAATAATCCCAAATGGAAATTTGAGCGCTTTGCTGTCGAGCATGATACTGAAGTTGATCCTCATGGCTATGTATTAACTCATTCATCTGGACTATCGCTGATGCACACAGGGGATTCAGGACCCTGCGAGGCGATTGAAAGTAGAGTTGGAAGGTGTGATGTTGTGGTCATTGAGATGGGGGTTCCAGACCATGTTCCAACATCTCAACACTATAGCCCAAAGAGTATTTTGGATATTTCTCAAAGTAATCCCAACACGATTTTTCTAGTTACTCACACCTTCCTTGACGACCCTTCAAGTCCACTGACGGCAATAATCTCGAATGTATTGCCTAAATTACCACCTAATGTAATTCAAATATCAGATGGAGATAAATTCCTTTTGGATTCATCGGGCCTCAATAAAGTGTAAATAATAGTGGTTTAATTATCAATAAATATGATATTTAATGGCACCTTTATGTATCTTGCCAATTGGAGCGAGTAGAAAGTCTTCATATACTCCAAAAAATGTTCCCTTTCTGATTCCTTCATTATAATCTTAGAACATAATTGAATTTTAATAAATGATTCATGCATAATCAATTAATCCTTGTAAACTCATTATGTTTTGTAGTGGATACTATGAGGGGGTTTTCTCCTCTCAATTTAAGAGTAAGTGTAAAAAACGCACGACTAGTAGGTAATAATTAGTTACTTGTTGATGCCAAGCGCTGATTTCAATGATTCAATATATTAAACATCTGCAGAGTAAATCCCATTCACGATGAGGCTGATGCCATAGTTCCTATATACCCCCCTCGGACTAGGATGCCTCATCAGGTGGCTGAAGTTGGCTGAGGAAATATGATTCTCAATTGAAATCAAGGAGATGTTACAAAATGGGAGAAAATATTTTCGATAATCTTCTGTCCCATCCTAGTCTCTTTGTCAATAAAGAAGTCTTGAGGCATTCTCACCATCCAAGTGAACTCCCGCATAGAAAGAAAGAAATTAAAGCCATTCGGTTCAATTTGGTTGAGGCTCTGAAAGGTCAAATTCCTTCCAACATGGTTCTTTACGGCGTAACTGGTGCTGGAAAAACTGCGGTTACAAGGTTCATCTGCTCACAACTTGAGGGCAAGGGTAAACAAATCGGCAAGTCGGTTAACCCAGTACATGTCAATTGTCGTACGATAGACACCCAATATCGCGTCCTTGCTTTCCTTGGAAACTCATTATTAGAAGATAATGAAAAAGAAGATATTCCATTCACCGGTTGGCCAACAGACAGGGTGTTTGAAGAATTAGTTAAGAGGATGAATGAACGCGGTGGCGTACATGTTATCGTTCTTGATGAAATAGATCATTTAGTGAAGAAGGTTGGAGATGACCTACTCTACAACCTATGTAATATCAATGATGATTTGAAGAGAAGGGGCCAAGCCAGATGCTGTGTAATTGGCATAAGTAATGATTTGAAGTTTACCGAATACCTCGACCCCCGCGTTAAAAGTCGTTTAGGTCAAGAAGATGTCATTTTTTCACCATATGATGCTGTACAACTGAAAGATATTCTCGAAGACCGTGCTGAGATTGGTATCAAAACTAATTCTCTCAGTGAAGGTGTTTTGCAACTATGCTCTGCTCTTGCAGCCCAAGAACACGGTGATGCTCGAAGAGCATTGGATTTGCTTAGAGTATCTACTGAAAAGGCTGAGCAATCCGGTTGTGAAACAGTAGAAGTACAACATGTAAGGATGGCTCAAAACCAAATTGAATGCGATCAGATAACTCCGATAATCAAAACTCTCCCTCCACAACAAAAACTAGTCCTCTACTCTGTGCTTCTCAATGAAAAGAATGGTCTCTCAAATATTGCAACTGGTGAAGTCTATGAAATCTACAGACAGGCCTGCCAACATTATGGCACGAATAACCTCACTCAAAGAAGAATAACTGACCTACTCTCCAATCTTGATATGTTAGGGTTAATTAATTCGAAAACCGTTAGCCGAGGGCGTTATGGAAGAAGTAAACAAATCAACTCATGTATGCCAATTTCCATCGATGCTACCTCATTAATGATTGCATCAGATGAAGCACTTAGTGCGGTTGATTCAGGTTCGTACAGGTTCCAAACTCGCCTGTGAAGCAAGCCGAGCCACTTAAACGAGAACCGATGGTCGGCGTGGCCATGTCAGAGACTGAGAAGGGCGAGGCTGAAGGCGGCTTCATCAATTCCATCCTCAATCCGGGTCGCAGCATTTCGGTTTGGTTTTTCGCGTTAGGGGCTTGGATCTTACTATTGGGAATACTCAACGTACTTGTGATGGCACATCCAAGTGGCAAAGTCTCCTGGGTCGGTTTCTTGAGCCTTGGTGCATTTGGGGAAATTTTGTTTACTGAAACAAGTGGTCAAGGATTCCACATCTTAGGTGATAGTGCATTCCTAACTATGGGGCTAGTGCTCATTGGACTAGGAGCAAAAGGCATCAATACCCATTTTGAAGGTGGCATGGCTGCATGGCTGAAAAACCTCTTTGTCAACGACTATTGGCTAGCAATGATGAATGCCGAAGAGGGTGGTTGGAGGAAAACATTCTCCTCATGGCTTCTAGCAATTGGAATCATTTTCTACTTTTATTGGGGAATCGCCCACACTGGATGGATTGATCCTGGTGTCTATTCTGTCGCTGCAGCATTAATTGGGTTCGGTATTGCCTTATTCATTATGCCTGCAGAAGATGGCGAAGTTGCGCCGATGGACTAATTATCTGTGGCCATTTTTGGAAAATACTGCGTCCATCACACCTAGTATGATACCCTTCCATAACCAAAGGCTCCAAAAAGCCAGAATCAAGGGCAATTGAACACTGTCAATAATCTTGGTTTTCAGACTGCCCCTTCCAAGGTATCCCTTTGATAACTTGATTCCTAGCAACAGATAAATTGCTATCATCGCTAACATCAGTTGACTACCAAGGGCAGAATAATCAAACTCCACATCGGTCAATCCAATTCTAAGCAGTTGAAGAAGTGCACCTCCAAGAAAAGGAGCTAAGGCAAGTACAAACCAAGAACTCCCCATGAAATCAAATCCTGGACCTTGGCGCTTCCTCTGAGGGTAATTACGAACAATCCTCATATGGGCACGAGCATCTCTTGCACGCTTGCGCAAGAATATCCGAAGAGATGATTCGGCAACATGTTGCACGATTGCATCAGGTGTATGGATGATTACTCCACCTGAATCAACTAATTTCAGGGAAACTTCCATGTCCTCAGCATGATACCATTCAGGGTTAAAGCCACCAATTTGAAGCAAGCGTTCTCTCAGAAACATACTACAAGGGCCATTTGCAAGAGTAGTTCTTCGGGAACGCTTCAGGTACTTACTTTCAATTTCCTGAGCCCTTATTCGACTTACCACTGTATCTCCTTCTTCAAAAATAACCCGCCCAGCTACACTAACAACATCCTCATCATCAATTCCCTTTGATTGTTTAACTAGATTTTCAATCCAGGTTGAATGAGGCTGGCAATCAATATCTGTTATCGCGACCCACATCCCTTTTGCCATTTTCAAAGCATGTTGACGGGCTGCAGATAGCCCACTTGCCGGTAATTGGACAACATGAACCGCAATTCCCTTCTTTCCCTCGGGGTCGTGCCAATTCTGAAGGTATTCACCACTTGAGTCGCTTGAACCATCATTTACTGCAATTATCTCGATATTAGGATAACTTTGATTCACTAATGATTGCAAACAATCGTTGACCCATTTCTCGGCATCACGTACAGCGACAGTAATGCTTACCATTGGATATTCACTCAAGGAATCACCTCAAAAGCAGCAAACATTTCTCTGCAACGTTGCTTCACAGTTTCATCACTAATTCGCACCACCACACCTTTGTTTGGTTGACCATATATGAGGTAGCAATCTAATGGTAACATCATATGAATTGGGATGGGAACGAGGTCCTCTTCTCCATCCACCACCACCAACACTGTGCCATCTGAATTTACAGATTTACGACAAGTTTTTATCAAATCTGATGAGATAATACCAGGTGGGTTTGTACAATGAATGATTGCTTCCCAACCTTCTGTTGAAACTGTTTCTGATTCATCGAGAAGTTGTCTTTTAGTTCGGCCATCGATAAATCCAATCCATGGGCGAACTCCTATCTCTAACATAGTTTGAACGCATACATCTCCAACTGCTATGATGCTCGAAGAATTTGGGATTTCTTCCAATGCTTTCCGCATTGCTAATTCAGGGTATTCTTCTGGACCTTCATATAGAATGCCCATTGGTTGCTTAAGTGAATCATCCAGTACTTTCGGCATCTTTCGGTCTTGGTCATTATCGACCAGCCATGGATTCCCATCTCTATCAATAATTCCAGCCCTTATTCTTGTACTGCTGATTATTCCTCCTGCACCATCTTCAATATGGGGAGCAACAATGATTTCCAAGGCTTCCAATCCTGCTGCATAACGTTGCTCATTTATCGATAAACAATTTCTCTTGGTCTCAATAGTGCAAGCAATCGCATCACAATCCTTTCGATGTGGTGCTGGTCCAAATTTATCTCTAAGAATATGAAGGCTGATTCGATCTCCATGTTTCAATTCAGCCCATTCGGAAAGTTCATCCATGCGCCTGTCTAGTTCTAATGGAATACCTACCTTATCTGAAACCATCTTGTCATCGGTTATCCAAACTTCAACATGCTGAGATTTTGAAAGTGCTAAATCGAGCAGATAAATATGGCCAGCATGGAATCTGTCAAAGGTTCCACCTACCAGACAACGGCTGAATTGTCTTGCCATCAAAGAAGTGGCAGGGAGGGAAGGAGATATTCCTTGTGTAAGATAGAGTGAGCCCCGGTGTGTAACAGCCCTCCTCACAGTCTCCTCAGGGGCATGACCCTCACACCAGGGCATCTGTACGACCGAGGGGTTGTCTCACATTCATCCTCTCGTCGGGCAAGGACCCAAACTCAGTCGATAATCACGCCGCCAGTTTGCACCAGACATCATCTCCCGAAGGATCCCCCTGGTCTTCGTTGACGGCTAAATGCCACACTCATTGGTACCGTACTCTCATCACGTCTACCCGGCGGGGTAGTTGCTCCAGTCGGTGTTGCTGGTGTGGCAAGATGTCCTGACAGCCTATGCTTCTTCAATGATTCGATATCAAGGCAGCCTTGCTTGTGTGGACTCTAATAGCCCAGAATGGAAACCACTGACGCGTATATCCAATCTTGCCTGGACCATTTCATCGCAAGAAAAGCCTTCAGGTGTCAAGTCTAATATCCCCCACTCATCGACTGGTCTAACCAACCATGAAACTGCTGGATGGGTTCTACCGCATTTTACTGCGCTTCCTTGTTCCAAGTCTTCTATACTTTCTATCAAATCTAAGAGATGTGAACTGCCTTCTCCTTTTTCATTTTCAAGATTCACAAAGTGATGTCGTATTGAAACTACTAAATTCATATCCATCCCTGGATGTTGACTATCCGCACCTGGTAACCTTCCTTCCTCTGTTGGTGGCCTTAGGCAAGCAGCAGCCCATGAAATTGGTTGTTCCAATAACCAGCTTCTTCCATCTTCATCTTCGAGTTGTCGCGACAATGCTTCGATAGAGAGATGAGCCCACCAATCAAGAGGTAATGCTTCGAATGAATTTCGCATTGAGTCAAGCCTCATTGTCTTTCCATCTGTTGTCCACTTCAGGATTGAAAGCCAGTGCCTCAATGGGTGACCTGAACGCAAATTGATGGCAACTTCTTCAATTGGCTTTGACCATGATTTCTTGAGAAATCCTTGACAAGCACACCATTTCATACCTTCTAATACTGGCCCAATATCTTGAGTTGGGTATGCTTGCCATGCTTGGTATGCCCAAACAGCCATGGCTTTTCCTAAATGAGGGATAATCCACGGCGCAACTGCTAGGATTTGTTCTGCACAAACTGCTGCATCTGATTTTTCTTTGCACCATCTCCTCATCTCAATAACTGCATCAGGTTGCAGAATCATTGTTTTCCGTATCACTTGACTGGCGTGAATCCTCCATTCTGGTGTGGCTCGGGCCAATAATTTCACCAGCTCAGAAAATGGCACTTCTTCAGGGGGTAGCAACTCTATCCATTCAGAATTTAGCCATCTTGAAATTCTTTGCCATCTTGACCACCTGTGCTCTTGGCTACTAGCAATCCATGCTGCTAATGGAAATTTGCTTTCATGTCTATTCGCCCAATTTTCCTCACCCTCGGGGAAAAGAGAGCAAGCAACCCATAATGCTTCCAATTCATCATCCGGTGTTTTGACCAAGTCAAAAGATTCCGATAGGGGAATTATGTCAGATGGTTTCCAAGGTCGTGTCCAATTATCAGGTGGTGCAATCAACTCTTCTTTCTGTTCTGCAAGCAATATAGGAATCTCAATGTTTGTTGGTAATCTCAATCTCGAATCGGGCCAACCTTCAGGGCCCTCGGCCAAAACTAAACTAGGAGAATTAATTTCATGGGGGGTGATTAGCAACCTGTTCAAACCATTATTTAGTAAAGAACCAAATTTATTTTCATCAAAATCTCGATGGGTTGGCCAATTCAATACCAAAGGTTGCTTCGCATCCTCAATAATCCAATGCATTAATGATTTCACTGCTAAAGAATCCAAACTCTGAATATTAAATGATGCAGGATTCTCATAAATCGGTTCTTCTTGCCACTCTACATCTTGCCAAGATTCCCTGAATCTCTGCCATGTTGTTGTCAGCCTTGAACGCCTCCTTCGACCTCTCCATCCAGTAACTGCTGCTTTTTGTACCTGTGAAAGCCTATCTCTTAATTCAGCAGCAGGTAGTCTTGGATGTACTTCTCTAATCCACCATTGTAGAACTGAAATTGGAATGGGGTTGGATTCGGCTCGGTCAGATAATACCCATGCCCCTTCACTTGCTGCATTTGTCAGTAAAGAGGCAGCATAACGTTCCTGTACTACCGCAACAAGTGGAACTTCTGGTTTCACTGGCTTTGCAGATTCGTGTGCTTCACCCAAATTCCAATCCCCATCACGAAGTAGATTTGGCAATGGAGGGGGGTTCTTCATTTTCGGTTTTTTAAACCAAGTTCCAACAGCCAAATTCTCACTTTTTGAATAATCCAAAGTTCGCCCTCGGATTAATCCTACAACTTGGTTTGCTTCAGTCCAAGCAGCCAATGTCTGCATTGATTGCCCGGATTCAGGTGCTTGGGTAGGCTCTAAAGTTTTGGAATCAAACCAGCGTATTCTTCGCTCGACAGGAGTAACCCAACTGAATTCTAATTCATCCCCTTGGTTTCCACTGGAATCACTAATTATCTCCATCCCTTGATTTGGTATCAACAAAATGCCTTTTCCGGGATTAACCGCGTAAGCCAACAGTAGTGATTCGCCATCTCTAGCAACAATGCATCCTTGTGCTTCTGATGGCACTCCAGTCTTCAGAACTTGTTTCAAGCGAGCCAATTCATCTGACTCAAGTAATTTCATTCCTGATGAGGTTAATCTCTGGTGCGAACCTCTACTCTCACCCTCTCTATCCGCAGAAACATGGCCCTCGCCTCTTAGTTTCTTTAATTCTGCAGATGCGTGTGGTAAACGAAGCCCTGTTTTTTGAGCAGCCTCACTAACAGAGCAACCAGAAATGCTGAGGGTTGTAAGCAGCCTTCGCCGGTAATTACTGCGGATCTTTGCTGGCACCTCCGGTATCCTCCAATTAATTCTACAGGCAGGGGGGGTTATCAACTTGACCTTAACATGCTTTAAACTTACATTTAGTTACGGGTTTCCACTGGAGTTAGACTATTTTTCACACCACGTGCCTCGGTTGGCACAATATTGCACCTATAATGGTCAGTAAGTGTAACCCTACAATCAATTGTAGGCATAACGGTTATATGAGCCCCAGCGTTCCTCTGCCATATCGGGCACCGAACCATGAAGCGGCCGCCCAAAAAACAAAAGGAGGATGATTCAATGAAAACAGTAAGAATACGCGAGAAAATTAAGAAGTTCCTGGCAGAGCGCCCTAGGAACACAGCCGAAATACTTGAGCATATCAATACCACAATGCGCCACGGCACAACAAGTCAACAATTAGGAAACGTACTTTCCAAAGACAAAGACATCGTCAAGGTTGGCTATATCAAGCGAAGTGGAATCCTCTCTGGTGGCTACGATATTTGTGAGTGGGCAACACGCATTTGGGTTTCCGACAACTGCCCCGAGTGGGAAGATGGCAAGCCAATTCTACTCAACAATGATAAAAATGGAAACTCGATATTCAGGTGAATAAAAATATTCACTCTTCGAAAATAGCCAATGCTTCATCCACACTGGCTTCTTCACAGATAATCGCGTGACATGCAGCAGTCATCTTAACCGCTTCCTCAGTGCCTTTTTGGTGAATATTACGGCCTGTAGCAGCACCTTGAGCACCTGAGATGTTAATTTGCTCCCAAAGGCGTTGTAGGAATTCCTTGGCCGGAAGACTGCCCCCCCCAGAACAAATGATTCCTGTTCTACCTGCAGCCTCTACTGCCACAGCTAGACTTTCGGCTTGACTCATATTGTCAAAGGCTCTCGGATAATTGACTTTGGTAAAATCCGCACCAATGCAAAGTGCAACTCCTGCCGCCCCACTGATGAGTTGCGGATCCATCTCATCCTCAACGGCTTCTCCCCTAGGATAAATCCATGTCACAGTAATTAGGCCATTTTCATGAGCCTGGCGAATCAAAGTTGCTGCTTCGGTCAGCATATCATGTTCAAACTCACTACCAAGATATATTGTATAGCCTATTCCAACTACATTTACGCCATTATTGATGAGTGTAAAAACATCATCTATATCCCACATCGCCATACTAACAGGATCTCTTTGCCCCTTTTTCACAAGATGGCTTTTACTATTCATTTTGACTAGGTATGGCACGTCTATTGCATCCATGGCATAACGAGAAATCAATCCTAATTGGCCAGCAAGAACACCAATTGTTCCTTCGGCATGGGCGCGAGCACCAATCTCAAACAAATGTTCTGGATTATTCGATGAAGGGGGGATTTTCACTCCGCCATCAAAAAAATCATCATTCAAATGCTCAATTTTCTGGTCACAAGCAAAGAGGTTCATCCTACCTGTATTGCAAGTTGCAGCAGCCATATTTTCAAGCCAAGACTCGACCATTTCTTCAGGCACATCCATTGGTACAACAACATCCATCTCAATCACCGGCAAAGTCGCCCACAAGGGATTCCTCCTTCAATCAATCCCTAATACAGGGTTCTGATTTACTTGCCATATAATACATATAAGAGTGATTTTATCAACCAATTGATTAAGATGGCTGACAACTTCTTCTATATTTGTTCGAATTGTAATGAAAAAGGGCACAACAGAAGAACCTGCCCTAAATTGAATCCCACTAAGGCAAAAAAGCGTAAATATAGGCTAGAAACAAGGGGTAACAGGAGATGTGGAAACTGTAGCCGCGTTGGTCACAACACAAGAACTTGCCCAAAAACTTATCCAAATCGAAAACAAAAAAAGAAAAAAGATGGAATCAGACGTTGCGCTTACTGCTTTAGGAAAGGTCACAATACACGTTCTTGCCCTCGTCTTCATCCAGACCGTCCCGCCAAGCGAAAGCCCCGTCCAGATGGTAGAAGGGTATGCGGCGAATGCAATAAAGTCGGACATAATAACCGAACATGCCCAAGGCTATTTCCAGAACGAGCGGCCCTCAAAAGGAATCGCCCTAAAGATGGTAAGCGTCGATGTCAGGCTTGCAATAGAATTGGGCATAATTCCCGCACGTGTCCAAAGGTGAACCCAGAGGCAGCGGATGCCAAAAAAGTCTTTCCAAATAGAAACAATCAATTCAAACACTGCAAAAACTGTGGGAAATCAGGGCACAATTCTAGAACTTGTACTCAATGAATCGTCTCAATCCTACTGGTTTTTCCGGAAGTGACATCGATGACTTGCGAAGTCGTCTTAATTCCTTCAGCAAGGTGTTCTACACCCGGTAGATAGCCTGGGCAAACACCAGTTGCGACAAAAACTGCATCAGATGAACGACATAATTCCTCTGCAGTCCAAAGTCGATCAAGGTCTCCACCAACCATTCCTTCTGCTCTATTACGCTCTTCTTCAGAACGAAATTTTAGTCTGCCTTCAAATACACCACCAAGACCACGTAATGCAGTAGCGGTAATCACTCCCTCTGGAGCAGCCCCAATTCCAAGTAACAAATCGTAGGGACCATCGGCTTCAGAGGCCCAAATCGCTGCAGAAATATCTCCATCACCCATCAAATGCAATTGCGCACCTGCGTCCTTAACTTCTGAAAATAATTGGGCGTGTCTCTCTCTATCAAGTGCTACAACCCGAACCTCTGAAACTGCTTTATCCAAAACCGAAGCAACCTGTTCAAGGTTCCATGCCACTTCAGCATCAAGGCTAATTTCTCCAGTTAAGTCTGGTCCTGCTGCTATTTTGTCCATGTAGCAATCTGGAGCATGTAGCAAGTCTCCGCGAGGGGCGGCTGCAAGTACGGCGATTGAATTTGGACTGTTTGTGGCGCAATTATTTGTGCACTCCAATGGGTCAACAGCGATGTCTACTTTCACTGCATCTGGATGGCCTTGCATATTTCCAAGAGGCTCGCCAATCCACAACATTGGGGCTTCATCTCTCTCGCCTTCGCCGATTGCCACCCTGCCATCAAATGGAACTTGGTCGAATGTTGAGCGCATTGCCTCGACTGCTGCTCCATCAGCGGCCTTACCGTCGCCTTTGCCCCGCCATTCGTCACTGGCGATTGCGGCTCTTTCACAAGCCAACCGGAAATAGTCTGCGAGTTCACCGACTGCTGCCATGTGCTGGGCGAAGCAAGGTAACATGTCAACCCTTGCGTTTCTCTAGTACCAAAATATCGGTGATTTTTGAGGAAGGATACTGTCCTGACTCATCCTTTTCGAGGTACTTCACCATATCCCATGCACATAACAATCCTACACACACACCAGTTAATGCTTCCATTTCGACACCTGTGCTATATGTTGCCTTCACTGATACTGTGCATCTCAAATCGTTTCCTTCCCAACTCCAATCTACCCAGCACCCCTCAAGCGGAATGGGATGGCAATGAGGGACAATTCGTGGTGTTTCTTTTACTGCTTGAATTGCCGCGATTGTTGAGGCCTCGAGAACATCGCCTTTCTTGACATTCTTTGATTGGATTTCTTCAACTGTTGTTTGTTGCAAATGAAGGACTCCAGTGGCTTTTGCCGTTCTCATTATCTTTGGCTTTTGACTTACATCGATTATTCCTTCAACCATTATTTTCACCCCAATCCTGCTTTCCAAGTTGCACCACTTACTTTGATTTCTTTTTTCCACAATGGTGCTTGAGACTTTAGTTCATCGATGAGCCATGAGCAGGATTCGAAGGCCTCCTTACGGTGTGCAGAAGCCACATGGATGCAAACAATTGGCATGTTTGCACTAACAACCCCAATTCGGTGAGCGATAACTATGGATGAAACTCCATGTAGAGAGGTTGATTCATTTGCTAATCTTTCTAAGACAGAAAATAGTTTTTCTTTCCAAGAATCAAACTCCAATGAAAGGACTTCTTCACCTGTATCAAAATCCCTCACTAGACCAAGAAAGGACACTACTGCTCCACAGCCATCAGTCTTCAGATTATGTTTCAACTGGTCTGGGTTGAGTTCAT
>LWDU01035453.1_pt2 | contig 40955 bp, 39 predicted proteins | sample 727161 | NCBI WGS metagenome assembly LWDU01 (sample SAMN04566230, study PRJNA314399) | hydrothermal vent metagenome | isolation source: deep sea hydrothermal plume seawater | place: Mexico: Gulf of California, Guaymas Basin | collected 2004-07-11
CGCCAAAGAGACAGTCAGCGACACGCTCGAAGTTTCTACGTTTTCACAGAACCTTTTACGTGGCACCTTTATCACCATCGTCGTCCTTTTAGTGTTCTTCAGCTCATTAGCATTTTACTGGGACCATGAACCAGACATGTTCGATGTCAGACAGGTGACGGATCAACAGATAAGCAAGCTTAAAACCAGCGGAGTGACGGGTAGCACGACCGTTGCGACCATGATCACTATGGCAGACATACTCCTCTACAAGCGCGGCGGCTATCTGCACAACGACATTATCCTGCCAAGCGTGCTGATGGATAATGTCCCCAACTGGGAATTCGGCGTACTGGTGCAGATGCGCGATATGGCTCGGACCCTGAGGAACAATCTCAGCAGATCCCAGTCCCAGTCCATTGAAGACGCCGACCTGGTAAAGGCTGAGGGGCAGTTCTACTTTGACAATAATTCCTGGGTGCTGCCAGAAACCGAATCCGAATACCAAAAAGGAACCGACGCCCTGAAGCAGTACATGTTTCGACTCGGTGACCAGCAACAACCGAGCGCACAGTTTTATGCTCGTGCAGACAATCTCAGAACGTGGCTATCGGAAGTGGAAACTCGTCTCGGCAGCTTATCCCAGCGTCTTTCCGCCAGTGTCGGCAAGCGCCAACTGGATACATCACTGGCCGGCGATGTCGCTGCGACCCAGTCAACCTATTCCGCCACAGAACAGGAACTTAAAACCGCATGGACAGAGCTCGATGATGTTTTTTATGAAGCCCGAGGCACTACCTGGGCCTTACTTCACCTGCTCCGTGCGATAGAAGTCGACTTTCATGATGTCCTGCAAAAGAAAAACGCCCTGATCAGCATGCAACAAATCATCCGTGAACTGGAACCCACCCAGGACACGTTATGGAGTCCAGTTATCCTCAATGGAAGCGGCTTTGGCACCCTGGCCAATCATTCGCTGGTCATGGGTTCGCATATTTCGCGCGCTAATGCGGCGATTATCGACCTCAGACGGCTACTTGAAGACGGTTAACCGATAAATTCAGGTTCAAACTTGCCGCGCAGTTTTGTACCATTAGCGCGCCTTTGAGGGGGGTACCCCCAAACTCAGCCTGCTGCTGTCTTTTCAGACACTGTGAATTTGAGCAAAGGCACGTGAATTACAGAATCACTCCAATCGGAATTGCTTATGGAAACGTTAGTTATTGTGCCACCTATCGCAGGTGTGCTGGGTCTCGTCTGTGCAGCCATCATTTATGTCCTGATGGTTAAATATGACGCGGGCGGTGAAAAGATCCAAAAAATCGCCGCTGCCATTCATGAAGGCGCCATGGTCTTCCTTCATCGTGAATACACGATGTTGGCGCTGTTTGCCGGCCCTCTTTTTCTCATCATCTTCTTTTCTCCGCTGGGCTGGAAAACTGCAGTTGCATTCGCTGTTGGCGCAATTTGCAGCGCGGCAGCCGGTTATCTGGGCATGTTTGCGGCAACAAAAGCAAACGTCAGAACAACCGCTGCGGCTCAACAAAGTGGTACAGGCTCGGCACTAAAGGTCGCATTTTATGGCGGTTCAATCATGGGCCTGTGCGTCGCATCACTCGGCCTTCTGGGACTTGGGGCGCTCTACTGGTACTTCGGCGGCGATCCTGAAACAGCACACGCCATTCACGGATTTGGTATGGGTGGATCCAGTGTCGCGCTATTCTCTCGAGTCGGCGGTGGTATCTTCACCAAAAGTGCTGATGTCGGTGCTGACCTGGTCGGAAAACTCGAAGCCGGTATTCCTGAAGACGACCCACGTAACCCTGGCGTAATCGCAGACAACGTAGGCGACAACGTAGGCGATGTCGCCGGCATGGGTTCAGATATTTTTGAGTCCTATTGCGGAGCAATGATTGCCACTATCGCCATTGCAGCAACGCTGGCCACGGGCACCATTTACGGCGTGGAAGCGCTGTCTGCAAGTGGTGGCCGCGAAGCTCTGACGGCATTGCCTCTGATACTTTCATCAGTGGGTCTCATCTGTTCAGTGCTCGGTATCATCATGGTTAACCTGCTGTCCGGCCTTGGCCCGGAACGCGCATTGGAACTGGGTCACCAGATTTCAGCCGTACTACTGGTTATTGCTGCCTACTTCCTGACAGACTACATGGGTATCAGCAGTAATGTCTGGTGGGCAATTGTAGCCGGTACCGTAGGCGGTATCCTGATTGGTGTTGTGACTTCTTACTACACCTCTAAAGGTCCCGTTCTCAGAATTGCCGAATCAGGCAAGACAGGTACTGCAACAGTCATGATTACCGGCCTTGCGGTTGGCATGGAATCAGTTGTCGTCCCAGTCCTTACTATCAGCGCCATTATCTATATTTCTACGGACTTCGCCGGACTCTATGGAGTTGGTATCGCTGCCGTTGGTATGCTGGCAACCGTTGGTATGACCATGGCGCTCGACGCTTACGGTCCTGTCGCAGATAACGCTGGCGGTATTGCAGAGATGGGCGGTCTGGGTGAAGACGTACGTGAAATCACTGACGGCCTTGATGAGGTGGGAAATACCACTGCTGCAATCGGTAAAGGTTTCGCGATCGGCGCTGCAGCACTGGCTGCGCTGGCCATTATCGCTGCTTTTGTAGAAACGATGGCACACAACAACCCAGGGTTCTCTCTCGAACTTTCAAACCCGAAAGTCCTGACCGGTATCTTCATCGGTGGCATGCTGCCATTCCTGATTGCCTCTATCACCATGACGGCGGTAGGTGATGCAGCGATGGAAATGATCGAAGAAATTCGACGACAGTTCCGGGAAATCCCTGGCCTGATGGAAGGCACCGCTGAAGCTGATCACGCCAAATGCATCGATATCGCGACTCAGGCTGCACTGAAAAAGATGATCCTGCCTGGCGTAATCGCCCTCGCGATGCCTCCTGTTGTTGGTTTCAGCCTTGGTGCCCAGACATTAGGCGGTATGCTTGCAGGTGCACTCTTAGGTTGTGTTCTTATGGCGCTCATGATGGCTAACGCCGGCGGTGCCTGGGACAATGCCAAGAAGTATGTCGAAAAGGGTAACCTCGGCGGCAAGGGCTCTGATGTCCACGAAGCTGTGGTTGTTGGCGACACCGTTGGCGACCCCTTCAAGGATACTTCTGGCCCGTCCATGAACATCCTGATTAACGTCATGGCAATCGTAAGTCTGGTGATTGCTCCACTGTTGTAAAACGGAAATGTCTCCAACAAAAAAGGCGGGGTTACCCGCCTTTTTTGTTGGCTCAGGAAACTGTTACTCAATTATTCGGTTACTGCCAAATCGAAACCCTATCAGCTTCAGGCAAATACAGTTCATCACTTTCCTTAACGTCGTAGGTGGAATAGAAGTCGGCCATATTAGACATAACGCCGTTAATCCTGAACCGGTCCGGAGAATGTGGATCGCTTTTCACCAGCAGTTCCATGAACTGGTCACGCCATTTCAAACGACTGGCCTGCGCATTGCCAAGGAAAAACCGCTCTTCGCCAGTGAACCCATCAATATTCGGCGCATCGCTGCCTTCAAGTGACATCCTGTAGGCCTTCAGGGCGATAGCCGTTCCACCAAGGTCTCCAATATTCTCACCCAAAGTCAGCTCGCCATTCACAAATAAGCCTGGCAGAGCTTCAAATTCATTGAACTGGTCAACCAGCCCCTTGGTTCTTATCTCAAAATTCGCTCGATCCTCATCAGTCCACCAACTCCGAAGGTTTCCATCTCCGTCATACTTACTGCCTTGATCATCAAAACCGTGGCCAATTTCATGACCAATCGTGACGCCGATCGCACCATAATTATAGGCATCATCCGCCTCGGGTAGAAAATTCGGCGACTGCAAGTACGCCGCCGGAAATACAATTTCGTTCAAACCCGGGTTGTAGTAAGCATTCACCTGTTGCGGCGCCATAAACCATTCAGTTCGATCAATGGGTTTACCCAGCTTGTCCACATTCCGGTTATGAGAGAAGGTTCGAGCGCGTTTGATATTCCCAACAAGGTCATTCGCAGCTAATTCCAGGGAAGAATAGTCTTTCCACTTATCGGGATACCCAATCTTGGGCGTGAACTTGGAAAGTTTGGTCAATGCTTTCTCTTTGGTTTCGTCACTCATCCAGTCAAGATTCCTGATCGATTCCGCGTAAGCCCTATTGAGGTTGGCAACCATTTCAACCATTCGTTCCTTGGACTCGGGCTTAAAGTGACGCTCTACATAAATTTTTCCTAACATTTCCCCGATGCTGCTATTGATAGAAGAAACTGCCCTGCGCCATCGGGGCGTCTGCTCTTCACTGCCCTTAAGGGTTTTGGAGTAAAAGTCGAACCGCGCCTGCACAAAATCTTCACTCAGGAAATTGGCGAAACTGGAGACTGTTCTTGCCTGCAGATAATCCTTCCAGGTCTCAACCGGCACTTCTCGAAACAACGAATTGACCTGCTCAAGGTATGAAGGCTGCATCACAATCACGGTAGGTTGGCGAGCCACGCCGATTCCCTGCAGATAGGAACCCAGGTTCAGGTTCGATAAAAGCGATGTAAGCTCTGCATCAGTGAATGGGTTATAAACTTTGTCCGCATCCCGATTCTCAACCTTGGTCCATTGATGCTCAGCCAATGTGGTTTCCAGATCAATAACCCCAGCAGCAGCAGTCTGCGCATCATCATGTCCGGCAAGCGACAATATCCGGCTGATGTAACCTTGATACTCCTGAACCAGAAACTGGCCACGTTCAGACTCATCGAAATAATAATCCCTATTCGGCAAACCCAAACCCGACTGAACAAAGAACACAACATACCGCGTTGAGTCTTTATCATCCTGCCCCACATAAAAGTTAAAAGGACCATCCAGCCCATTCGGATTCTCAGACCCGAAATAAGTAATGATGTCATCGTGTGACTTTAGCGCTTCAATCTTCTTCAGGTTCATCGCCAGAGGCTCTACACCCTTCTCATTGACAAGCGCCTCATCCATCCAGGCTTTGTAGAAATCGCTGATCTTTTTCTCTTCCCCTTCGAGGCCTGCTGATTCCGCCAACCCTTCAACTATCGCTTTTGACTGTTCCAGCGATGCTTTGCGGAGCGTCATATAGCTACCCCAGCCAATCTCTTCTGCAGGAATTTCTGTTGCCGCTATCCATTTACCATTTGCATATTCATAAAAGTCATCCTGCGGTCTGATGTCGGCATTCATCCCTTCGAGGTCAATACCCGAGATTCGCTGGATGTTTTCTGGCGCATCCATTTCTTGCGCAGACATGTCACTCATGCGCTTCGTCGACTGATCACAAGCAACGATCAATGTGCAGGTCATCATCAGTAAAATTAATTTTTTCATCACACTCAATCCGTTTTGGTTAATGATTCCTGGAGGACTCAAACAAGTTTAGAAAGGTACAAAGGTCGGGAGCTTCCTGCGAACAAGCTTGTTCTTCAGCCGAACATATTGGGGAAGCCCATTCTTATAGGGTGGGTAATCCTCACCACTAATCAGCGGCTCCAGGTAATCGCGAGCCTTCCCTGTGATACCAAAACCATCCTTCGTGATGAATGACTTTGGCATTTTTTTCTCTACATTTGCCACCCGGGACAAAGGTGCTTCCCCGATCTTCCATCCATAACGCTTCGTTTTTTTGCGCTTGATCACAGGCATCACAGCATTCTTGCCTTCCAGTGCGAATTGGACAGCCGCCTCACCCACAGCATAAGCCTGTGCAACATCTGTCGCAGAGGCAATATGCCTTGCGGCACGCTGCAGGTAATCTGCGACGGACCAATGGCATTTGTATCCATGGGCACCCTTGATCATCTCTACAAGCGCCGGCGCAACGCCACCCAGCTGACTATGTCCGAACACGTCTTTGGCTCCGGCGTCAGCCAGAAACCTGCCGTCGGCATACTGAGCGCCCTCAGACGCTACCACAACACAATAGCCAACACGGTTAACGGTTTGCTTCACGCGAGCCAGGAATTTAACCTTATCGAAAGCTACCTCCGGAAACAGGATGATGTGCGGTGGCGCCGAGGGATTATCCTTCGCCAGACCAGACGCAGCCGCGATCCACCCCGCGTGTCGCCCCATGACTTCAAGCACAAATATTTTGGTCGAAGATTCCGCCATCGACGCTACATCCAGGCCTGCTTCCATCGTTGAAACCGCGACATATTTTGCCACTGACCCGAAGCCAGGGCAGGTATCTGTAATCGGCAGGTCATTGTCCACCGTTTTGGGAATGCCAATACAACATATCGGATATCCCATTTGCAGACTGAACTGGGACACCTTGTTAGCCGTGTCCTGGCTATCACCACCACCATTGTAGAAAAAGTATCCAATATCGTGAGCCTGGAACACATCGATCAACCGCTGATATTCCACTTTGTTTTCCGAAAGACTTTTCAACTTGTAGCGGCATGATCCAAATGCACCGCCAGGTGTATGCCGAAGAGCAGCAATGTCCCTTTTCGATTCAAGCGACGTATCGATTAACTCTTCCTTCAACGCGCCGATGATGCCGCTTTTACCAGCCAGCACCTTGCCCAGTTTCTTTGACTTTCGTGCCGATTCAATCACACCACAGGCTGTCGCGTTAATAACGGCTGTCACACCTCCAGATTGAGCGTAGAAAATATTCTGTACCAAGATTTACTCCATTTCCAAAAAGTAGATGAAAAAGTATCGTTAAGTGTCTTTAACAGTGTCCAGGATAAGCCTGTCGACCACACCTCAAAAGGCTGCTCACAACCCATGCTGCCTCGGGCGCCTGACAATTTTTTGCTGGTAACAAACGCCAGGGTCTGGCACCGGGATATCGCCAAGCCCTTAAATAACCTGCACAAAGAAAACAAGCGCTGCGCCCTCTCGAATAGCCCCCTAAACTCTGCAAGAGGTGAAGTAGTCTACTACTTCACCTATTGCCAGATCGATCAAACCTTTGCCAAAGGTGTAACTCAGCGCAAACATAGTGTAACGAGTGTCGCACTAGACAAGCCACAAGAGACACAACCTGGAATTATCTCGACCTCTTAGCGCAAGTTGCTGGTCCGGGGTCTCGTACGCAACTGAGTCCCTAGGACCACTTTTCGACAATCGGGATTCTTCTCCCAATGCCGAATGCTACTTTGGATACTTTCGTGCCGGGACAAGTCTGGCGTCTTTTATATTCCATCCGCCCGATCAGGCTGACGATACGCTCATAATCATTGACGGCCCCTTCCCGATCAAGCCAATCCATCAGGGTCTGAATATTGCCGGTGATTTTTTGCCGAGCAGGTGTCGCTACCCAAGCACGAAACCGCTCAAAACTGGTCACGTAATCCTCTACATACGACATGACGATTGGGTCAAGCAATGCGTAAGGTAGCAGGCTCTCCTCATCGGTCTGACCGACAGCCAGTTCAGCGGACGGAGGCTTTCGCCAGATATTCTCTGGGATTCTGGCATCACTACTCGCAAGATCAACCACTTCAAACTTGTAAAGATCCTTGATCGGAGCGTAAGAAAAGTTCATATCAAAATGCGTGTAGTAACCACACCCGGATTCAGTCTTGTTCCCGGTTGACAGAGGCATTGCCCCATAAGCGTTACTAAAGTGCATAAGATAAACATCCCGCAGTCGCGCCTGAATGTTCTCATCCGCTACTGCGCTGTAACCACCGGCAGATGTTTTTCTGACAACGATATTTGCACTGTCGGCGTGTACAGAGAAATGTTCATTCAGGCTTTGCACCAGCGATTCATGCTCAATTGGCACTTCGTAGTCCCAACAACCAAGGTTTTCATGTAATAACTTCGCATCATCTCTTGAATGTGGACTGCTGAAGATGGACGGCATGCGGATCGCATGGACATTTTCGGCACCCACCGCGTCACAGGCGAGCTTACAGACAACCGCGCTATCCACACCGCCACTCGAAGCAAGCACAATCTGGCTGAACCCTGACTTTTGTACATATCAGCGAGAGAAACCGTTTCGGTCTTAACCTCATCCGGGGTAGCCGGGGTCTCGTCAAAAATTTCTACCACATCGTAGGAATCATTAAAAATATTGGAGCAGAGGTAGTGGACCGCGCCCTTCTTTGCGACAAAACTCTGGCCATCAAACACCAGTTCATCCTGCCCGCCGCATTGATTAACATACACAATCGCAGGCCCATCAATGGACCCAGGCGCAATATGATCAAGGCGCTGCTGACATTTCCCATGCACAAAAGGCGAGCTGTTAATCGAAACCAGCACATCTACGCCGGCTGCTCGATATTTCTCCAGTGGGTTGTCGGCATAACGATAGTCATCGGAACCCTTATCGTTCCAAAGATCTTCACAGATCGCGAGTCCAACTTTCACTGAGCCAATGTTGAACATCGTCAGCTCATTACCAGGCTCAAAATACCGAAGCTCATCGAAGACGTCATAAAAAGGCAGCAGCTGTTTCTGGTAGAGATGAGTCAGACTGCCTTTATTAACAACACCCGCAAGGTTGGTAAAGGGTTTGCCAATCCCTGTATTTTTTCCTATGTAGCCGATAACGATATGAAGGTTCGGGTTGCAATGGCCGGACATTTCAACGACTTCTTGAAGCGCCTGGAGATTGCGTTCAATAAAATCCGGGTTGTAAATAAGGTCCTGGCTGAGATAACCAGGTAACGTCAACTCGGGGAACACGACCAGGTCAGCGTGCGCCTTCGACGCCGCCTCAACACCCAATTGAACCTTCTCAAGATTACCGCTGAAATCTCCCGGGGTCGTGTTGATTTGCGCAAGGCAAACTTTCATCCAGCAAACCCCGATGCGGCGCGGGGGTTACGCGTAACATAAACCAGGTGAACAAGTACAAGAACCATCAAACAGGCTACTGCCTGGTGCAGGCTGCCAAGCACCACCGGTACACGCAGCATCAACGTTGCTACACCAAGCCCGAACTGGGTTGCCGTGACCACAACCAATACAATTGCCGGCAACAGCATGCCATTTCTGGCTGTCGTAAACGCCAGACCGACCACCCCGATTAACAATAGCGCGCCAAGCCATCGGTGCATGAACTGGATCATCACACCGTTTTCAATGAAGTTTCGCCAGAAAGGTTCCATCATGACAGCGGCATCCGCCAGCCACTGGCCATGCATCAACGGATAGGTATTAAAACCGTGCCCGGCATCCAGTCCGGCAGTAAACGCGCCCAGCAGGAGTTGGAGTGCAAGCAATAACAGCATAAAGACCGCTAATCGTTGCACGCCGCCTGGAACTCTCGTGCGCTTCACCCCCACAAGATCCAGGATTAACCAGAACAGGAACACCAGGATCAGCATCGCTAGCAGAAGATGAGCGGCCAATCGAAAATGACTGACGTGAGGAATATCCACTAAGCCACTTTTCACCATGTACCAACCCATGAGCCCTTGCAGCCCCCCGAGCACAAATGCGATCCAAAGCCGGGGTCTCCACCTTTTTTCGATCCGTCCAAGCGCCAGAAAAATCACAAAAGGGATAAAGTAGACAAGCCCGATTACCCGCCCCAGCAACCTGTGCCCGAATTCCCAGTAGAAAATGCCTTTGAACTGCTCAAGGTCCATATCCCGATTAATCTTCTGGAACTCGGGATACTGCTTATAGGCCTCAAACGCCTGCTCCCATTCAGTTAGCGTAAGAGGAGGAATGACTCCCATGATGGGTTTCCAATCGACCATAGACAGACCACTCTGGGTCAGTCGTGTAACACCGCCGACGACAATCATGAGGTAGATCACGACACAGACACAGGATAGCCAGACTACAAGGTTTCGATTAACAGCGTTCATTCTACTGGTCCAAGTTATGGGCGAAAAAACCAGAGTTTATCGAGGCTCAGGGGTCGATACCAGATGGATTTAGGCGCTTGGCTAATCTGCCCCATGATCATCCATGGTAATTTAATCAATGCCGAGATGAACAGCACAAAAACAGGTACTGCCAGGTCAACTTCTCGAAGCCGCTACAACTCAGGAAATTATCGCTGCAACACAGTTAACTTGACGGTACTCGCTTCGGGTATAAAAAGAGTTAACCCCGCTTCGAAGTTTTATGGCAGTCTACGCGCTTGAAAACTGGAGTATTGCATGTCTGACCTAAACGCCTTCAGAGAAGAAACACGATCCTGGCTGGAAGAAAACTGCCCGAAAGAAATGAGAAATCTGTCCTTCCACTGGGAAGACGCTCACCTGATTTACAGCAAACCCGATGCCGCAGTGTGGCTGGAAAGAATGGCTGAACGTGGTTGGGTTGCTCCAACGTGGCCCGCTGAATACGGAGGCGGTGGTCTGGAACCCGAGAAAGCAGCCATACTTTCCCAGGAAATGAAACGCATCAATGCCACTGCCCCATCCTCAGGCATGGGCCTGACGATGATCGGCCCAACGCTTCTTGAGTACGGCACAGAGGAACAAAAGCAGCGACACATCCCCAGAATCTGCGATGGCTCGATCCGATGGTGCCAGGGATACAGTGAGCCCGGCGCGGGATCTGACCTGGCTGCACTACAAGCCAAAGCCGTCCTGGACGGTGACCATTTTGTCATCAACGGACAGAAAACCTGGACATCCGGCGCCCAGCACGCCGATTGGATGTTTGCCCTGGTTCGAACCAACCCGGATGTCCCAAAACATGATGGCATCAGTTTCGTGCTGTTCGACATGCACCAGGAAGGCGTTGTTATTAAGCCAATTCAGCTTATCTCGGGCTCCTCACCGTTTTGTGAAACATTCCTCGACAATGTCATTGCACGTCGGGATGACCTTATAGGCGAAATGAACAAAGGCTGGACAGTCGGCAAACGACTGCTGCAATTCGAAAGATCAGGCATTGGCGGACTGGCTGGCGCAAACAAGAAAAAGGTCGAGAAAAAGCGCAATGACCTGGCTGACCTGGCCAAACAATACACCGGCGAAAGCGACGCCCGAATTGCTGACCAGGGCACCCGAGAAAAAGTCCTTGAACACTCGATGCGAGAACGCGCATTCCAACTCACGGCACGGCGGGTCGCGCAGGAAAACCAATCAGGAAAAACCCCAGGCGCTGCAACCTCCATATTCAAGCTGGTTGGCGCCAATCTTGCCCGCAACGCGACCGAACTAAAGTCAGAAATGATGGGTACGAACGGTATTGGCTGGGAAGGGGAAGAATTCTCAGACAAGGAACTGGAGACCACCAGAAACTGGCTCAACTCGCGAGCAGTGACCATTTACGGCGGTACTAATGAAGTTCAAATGAACATCATCAGTAAACGTGTACTCGGCCTGCCTGAGTAACCAGCACCACATAATGACCCGGGTAATGTGCCAACGTTCATTTAAGGTAGTTATGCTGCGGCGGAATATCTGATACCGGAAATTTCCGCACGGTTAACCACTCATTGAAAACAGTCGGTCGACGATTCGCTATACTGTCTGTTTCGCCAAAGGCAGTTTTTTGAAAGACTCTCCTGCACCACTGGCACGCACTGAAGACAAGTCGATCTTCGCGTCAATGAAAGTCCATGATTACCGATGCCTTTGGATCGGAATGCTAGCGTCTGCGTTTGCGCTCAATATGCAACTGGTAGCTCAAGGCTGGCTGGTCTACGAAATGACCTCGTCCGCGATTAACCTGACCTGGGTAACGCTCTCTTTTATGTTGCCCCAGGTGGTTTTCTCGCTGCTTGGAGGTGTCCTTGCGGACAGAGTTCGAAAGAAGCCCTTGATTGGCTGGACCCCGGTGATCAATGGCGTTGCCACCCTCGCCATGGGTGGCGTCATTATGTCCGGTCACGTGACCTTCTGGGACTTCATCTGGGTCGGGGTCCTGAATGGAACAGTGTTATCACTTTCAATTCCTGCAAGGACCGCATTGATCCCAGAGGTTGTTGGCGAGAATCTGATGTTCAATGCCATGGCATTCAACACTGCCTCCTGGAACCTTTCGAGAATACTGGGGCCCGCATTGGCCGGATTCATGATCGCTATTTTCGCCGATGGTGATACGTCATCGACCTTTGGTGTTGGACTGGTTTACTTTCTGCTCTCCATACTTTATTTCGTATCGGCGATTAGCGTTCTTTTCCTGAAGCATGAGGGACGTCCCGTACCGGGTGAACGAAAGAGCCCATTGGTTGAAACAGCCGATGGGCTGAGATATGTAATGAACTCCCCAATCGTCGGCGGGTTGATACTGCTATCAATTTTGCCGTTCCTGTTTGGACTGACCATCAACGCTTTGTTACCGGCTTTCTCAACAGATGTGCTGCAGGGCGGACCAGATGATCTGGGCTTTTTAATGACTGGCATGGGCGGAGGCGCCATTCTCGGATCCCTGGCCCTGGCCAAAATGGGCAATGTCCGCAGCAAAGGATACTGGCTAATTGCCACAGGTGCGCTATGGGGGCTGATGGTCTCACTCTTCGCGCTGTCAGAGACGTTTGTCACCGCAACATTGTGCATTGCGCTCATCGGGTTCATCTCTGCGGTTAATATGTCGATGAATCGATCACTGGTTCAACTACAAGTTGAACAACACATGCGAGGCAGGATAATGAGTATCGACATGATGTCACATGGGCTGATGCCTCTTGGTGTGCTTCCTATTGGATACATCGCTGAAACCGTCAGTATTTCAGCCGGCTTGGTCACCAGCGGCATTATCCTGTGCCTCAGCACCTTGCTTCTCGGCACCCTGATGCCAAAAGTCAGGGCAATTAACATCGGTTATTAGGGTCCAGTATGTTGCAGATAGTGAAATTTTTCTGGCAGATATGCCTGCTACGCCAAAGCCCTGAAGGACTTCCATCATCCAGGTTCTCGACAGGCGCGACCTTCCTGACCTACCTCGCCATCACACTTGTAGTCGCAGCAGTAACCCGACCGGATCAATCCCTATCAACCGCCACTGGAACAATCGCCATTGGTATCTCGCTTCAGACTGGTGTGACCTTCCTGCTCCTGCAGTTCAAAGGTTATCGCTATCGGTTTAACGCTACCTGGTCAGCACTTCTTGGCGCTAACGCCATCATGCTGCTGATACTGCTCCCTTTTAATTTCATCATTCTCAACTCGGACAACAACACAATCTTGATGTTCGCAGATTCGGCCACCTGGGTTTGCCTGGGCTGGTGGCTGGCTATCGCCGGTTATATCTATCACAAGTCAGTTGAAGTCAGTGTTTTTCAAGGAGCGGTTATTGCATTCCTGATCGAGTTCATCGGCGTCATCATCGCCTTCAACCTTTTCCCGAGATAAACATGAACATCCATATTCTAGGTATTTGCGGCACATTAATGGGGAGCATCGCTTTACTGGCAAGGGAATTGGGACACCAGGTCACAGGAACCGACGAGAACGTATACCCGCCCATGAGCACCCAATTGGAGAATGCCGGGATAAAACTCTCAACCGGCTATACGGCTGAATGCATCCCGGCAGGAACAGAACTCGTTATCGTCGGAAATGCCAACCTGCCAAGGGGAAATCCCGCCCTGGAAACGGTAATGAATAGGGGCATTGCCTACACTTCAGGTGCCGAATGGCTGGGCAGATACCTTCTGGCCGATCGCTGGGTCATTGCGGTCGCCGGAACCCATGGCAAGACAACCACAACCTCTATGATTAGCTGGATACTCGAGTACGCAGGGTTAAACCCGGGCTTCCTGATCGGCGGTATCCCGCAAAACTTCGAACAATCTTCCAGGCTCGGCGCGGACCCCTTCTTTGTCATAGAAGCGGACGAATACGACACCTCCTACTTCGACCGACGATCCAAGTTCCTGCACTACCGACCAAGAACGCTGGTAATGAACAACCTCGAGTTTGACCACGCAGATATTTTTAATAACCTTGATGCCATCAAGGCACAATTCCACCTGCTACTCAGATCAGTTCCCAGTGAAGGCCTGGTCATATATCCAGACGATGATGCGAACCTGCAAGACGTCATAGCACAAGGATGCTGGACATCAACCCTTATTATCGGCGGAGAACAACTCCACGCCGTTCTGCACAGCCAGGACGGGTCAAAGTTTTCAGTTGTTCTTGAAGGACAAACCAAAGGCGATGTTTCATGGCCAATGACCGGTAACCACAATATCAGCAATGCGCTATCTGCAATTGCTGCAGCCCGGCACGTAGGCGTCTCGCCCGAGGTTGCCTGCGAAGCACTCTCAGGTTTTGCGGGCGTGAAAAGGAGAATGGAACTGATCCATTGCGAACTAACCCAATCCAAACCTGGCCTTCATATCTATGACGATTTCGCTCACCATCCAACGGCAATAGACACCACGCTAGCCGGCTTAAGGAACAAGGTAGGTGGCGAACGGATTCTTGCCATCATTGAACCTGCGTCTCACACCATGAAACTCGGTATTCACGAATCAACCCTGGCGAGCAGCGCCAGGCACGCTGACCAGACCATCTGGTTTCAACCGGCCAGTGTCAAATGGGATATGCAAAAGCTTTCCGAAGGGGATATGAGCCTTGCGAGTAACATTGAAGAACTGGTCAGGACGGTTGCCCAGGAAATCACAACACGACGCTCAAACCTGCATGTCGTCATCATGAGCAACGGCTCTTTTTCCGGGTTTCACACACAGCTCATAGAACGCATTTCTGCCTGACTTGACGCATCCAGAAACTTCTTAAATACTAGTGAACTGTCTCTGGAATCGGCAAGTATGACGGACACGATAGAAGCAATATCCTGCGCCCACCTGGATTGGATCTTCGATCTTTGCAGAAGCAGATCAATTCACCTGCAACGAATCACAAGTGGGTGCCCTTACCCGCTGGAGCACCTCACCGATCAAACGCAAACAATCCCCTGGGATACCTTTCTGGATCTGGTTTCCCAGACCGGGAAATTTTTCGACGAGGACGATCTCCGGGAGATTGGCAGGCATTCCTGGAACTCCCCACTGCTGCAGGTACACGCCAGTATTGGACGGATCATGTTTACGCCGTTCGATCAATTCCTCAGCCTGTATGGTGCCGGTGGTTACTGTGCGCGTCACTTCCCAATTGAAACCACGGCACGGCAATTATCTGAGACACAAATCGATATCTGGCTGGAACCCAAACACGGCCTGGCTACCAGCAAAGCCTTCTACACCATTCTTGCCGGCCAATTAGAAGACCTCACAACGGCCATTGGACTCCCCCGATCCATGGTAACGATAAAGTTTCCAGGCAAGTCGGCGCACTACTCCGTGACGATGTACAAAACCAGTTTGCCCGTCTCTGCCTTCCGACGACTAGGTCGCTGGCTTACAGCGTCGAAAATGGTCACGCGAGAATTTGCAGGCATTCAGGAACGACTGGAAAATCTGACCCGCGATTACCAAAGGTCTTTTTCAAACAAGGAATCTACGCTGAAGAGACTGACCCAGAAGTTACGCTTCTACGAACTAGCCGGAGACCAACTCCCGAACATAGTATGGACGATGACACCCGGCGAAGATGCCAGATTTATTAGCTCCATAACCCGGCAGTTGGGTTACCAGGAAAACGAAGTAACCCTCAAAAACATCGTGAGCCCTCTTCAGGTGACTGCCCTCGCCGAGCTGGTTGACTCAGTGCTTCAATCCTGCCGACCTGGGGCTGAAGTCCTGGAAACCTTTAGAGCGCCTTCAATGGAGCTGGAGGCCAAACACAAACTGGGACACAACACCCGACTTGTCGTGCAAGTAATCCCAGGTCACCAAGCAGGAAGTTCATCAGAAGAAGGACATCTGGCCATTTGTATAGCGACTGACATCACAGACCGACAAAAACTTGTCGACGCTCTCGACTGGCAGACAGAAAACCTTCGGGCCATCAGCGACCTGTCCCTCGATGCCATTTTTACCCTGGGACAGGATGAACAAATCATTGCAGCCAACCCGGCCGCCTATACCATTTTTGGCTACCAGAGCCCGGAGCTTATAGGCATGTGCATCACAGACCTGCTGCCCCAGTCGCTGGCAGATTCGCATTACGGCATCCGCAGAGACCATTCAGCACTGCCCTTACAGGTTATTACTTCTCCTGAAATTTTGGGTAAATCTATCAACAGAATTTATGTTGTCAGGGACATGACGAGCAGCGCCCTGTTCCAGAAAGAAAAGCAGTCCCTTAATAGACAGATTCAGTCTGTGCAGAAAACAGATTCTATCGGGCAGCTTGCCAGTGGGATCGCCCATGATTTTAACAATCTTCTGGTCGCTATCCTGGGGCTAACCGACCTGGCCTTGAAATCATCCACAAACGAGGAGCTCAGCGACAGGCTGGGTGCAATCAGAAAAACCGGAGAACTAGGAAAAGACATGACCCAGGGGCTGCTCAATTTCAGCAGGCATCAGGAAACCAGCTTCAAAATAAAAGATGCTAACGAAACTGTAAAGGGTTCTATGGCAGTGATCTCTCGCCTATTGCCGGATTCCATCAAGGTGGATGTTCTTATCCATGAGAAACCTGTTTATCTGTTGGCTGATCACACACAAATCGAGCAGGTTCTGATCAATCTTGTCATTAATGCTCGCGACGCAATGCCAAACGGCGGAACGTTACAGATCAGCACCAACAATATCCCCGGAGACAAAGAATCCCAAACCAACGCTGCCGGACAGTTCTTGCTGGAAGTCCGTGATACCGGTACAGGAATGGATCAACAGACTGAGCAGCGGATATTCGAACCGCTATACACCAGCAAACCTGAGGGCCGCGGTACTGGACTCGGCCTGTCAGTCGTCGCTAATATCATCGAGCAACATCAGGGAACCATCAGCGTTAACTCGGTGTTGGGCGTTGGAACGACCTTTCAGCTTTCGTTACCGGCAATATCACCCAAGCGAAAAACCCTCGCTGCCGGTTCATCAGCGAATGTCCCGGAATGCTCAGAAACTATCCTGATAGTTGAAAACAGCCCAAAGGACAGAAACCTTGCCCGGTTAATCCTGGCAGGCGCGGGCTATAAAGTACTCGAAGAATCGGACGGCGCCACAGCTGTAGCGACCTATCTCGACAATGCTGAATCGATAGACCTCGTACTCATGGACGTAGTGCTGCCAGAAATGGGAGGAGTTGAAGCAGCTGGAAAAATCTCAAACCAGTATCCCGACGTGAATATTATCTTCACCAGCGGCTATCCGGAAAGCAGCCAACACACCAAATCAGTCATCGAAACCGGCAGGCCGATGATCCAAAAACCCTTCGGCGTTGATGTACTCAGATCCAAGGTTCGAACCGCACTGGGCAATAAAAGTGATAAGGACTCGGAAACCGGTTAGGACGCAGGTGGCACCTGGCACATAAGCTTACGGGCACCTTCAGGATCAGGAGGAATCCCCAGTTGTCCTCGCAGAACTCGATCATGATCCATGACAGGTTCAGCGCCCCTTTGGCCGCAAACTTTAAAGCAAGATGGTTCACCCAGATCAAAGAAAATATTGCTCATGAATTCCGCTTTTTCTCCCTGGAATTCAGCCATCTGTTTACGCCTTTTCGGTTTTCGCTCAAGTGTTTCACTCATCAGGGGCAACGCCAGCTGCCGGGTCTCACCGGCAGCTGGTTAGACCTGCTACCTGAATTTGGCTAACATGTGCGACCTTCGCGGCCCATCCCGTGATCAATAACGCGATTAACAAAGAGTTAATACAGTCGATGAACCTAAAGAAGTATCTTGATAGAGAGTTCGAGAACGGCCTGCGCTCCCTTGGTGCATTAGACGCACCCGCTGCTGTTAAACAGGCCAGCAAATCAGCATTTGGTCACTACCAGGCCAATGGTGTTATGGGCGCTGCAAAAAAACGGAAGTCCAACCCCAGAGAACTAGCCCAGTCACTTCTAGATTTGATAGAGGGTTCAAAGGAACTGACAGGGGTCGCTGAATATGAAATCGCCGGACCCGGATTCATCAACATTACCCTGACACCCGCATTTATCCAGACTGAACTCGATCGGAATGCGCAAGACCCAAGACTTGGAATACCACTGGAGACAGCCCGAAAAATACTGATCGACTACTCATCTCCTAATCTCGCCAAGGAAATGCACATCGGTCATCTGCGTTCTACCGCTATCGGCGATGCCAATGTGCGAATACTCGAGTTTCTGGGGCATGAGGTTGTCAGGGCGAATCACGTCGGTGACTGGGGAGCCCAGTTTGGCAGTCTGCTGGCCTATATGGACAAGCTTGAACAAACGGGCGAGGCACTGGCGACTGAACTAAAGGATCTGGAGGTTTTCTACCAGAAGGCCAGCGAACTGTTCAAAACCGATGAAAAATTTGCAGCCCGCGCCAGGCAGTTCGTTGTTCGATTGCAATCGGGCGACGCAAAATGCCTGGATTTATGGGAACGTTTCATCAAAGAGTCAATCCGCCACTGCCAGGCTATCTATGATCTGCTCGACATTTCCCTGACGGCAGATGATGTTCGTGCAGAAAGCGCCTACAACGACGTTCTTGCGTCTACCATCGAAAAGCTCGAAGCGAAGGGGCTTGTGGAAATTTCAGACGGCGCCAAATGCGTCTTCATGGATGAATTTACGGGTAAGGATGACAAACCGCTTCCAGCAATTGTGCAAAAATCGGATGGCGGCTATCCCTACATGGCAACAGACCTTGCCGCGGCAGAATACCGTGGCCATACACTTCGCGTCGATGAGGCACTCTATTTCGTTGACGGACGACAATCACTCCACTTGAGCCAGCTCTATGCCATTGCAAGCGCAGCCGGGTTCATCCAGGAAAATCAAGTATTCAGCCATATTCCCTTCGGCACTATCCTGAACAAGGAAGGGAAACCCTTCAAAACCAGGGACGGCGGAGCCGTAAAGCTTGCCGATGTCGGGGACGAAGCTATCGAAAGAGCGCTGAAGCTGGTCAGTGACAAAAACCCTGACTTGACGGAAGAAGATCGCAATCATATTGCGCGGGTAGTCGGTATTGGCGCTATCAAGTATGCCGAGCTGTCTAAAAACCGAACCACTGACTATATTTTTAACTGGGACACCATGTTGTCATTCGAAGGTAACACCGCGCCTTACCTTCAATACGCCTACACCAGAATCATGAGCATTTTTCGCCGCGCCGGACTGACCAGTGGGGACATTAACGGCCCATTCAATCTACGTGAACCGGACGAAATCGCCCTCGCCACACGGCTGCTGCAGTATCCTGAGGCAGTGGAAAGTGTTGTCGAGGACTATCAGGCAAATATTCTGTGTAATTACCTGTTCGACCTGTCCCAACACTTTATGACGTTCTATGAATCTTGCCCGGTCCTGAAAGCTGATGATGAGATGCGAGATTCCAGGTTGAGATTATGTGATCTCAGCGCAAAGACCCTGAAGCATGGTCTCGGTCTCCTGGGCATTCAGACAGTGGAACACATGTGAAGGTTGCAATAGTCGCCGCACAGGCAGAGAACCAGGTTATTGGTCGTGGCCTGGAGATCCCATGGAAGGTTAAGGGTGAGCAGGCGCTTTTCAAGCGGATCACCAAAAATGGCACATTGATTATGGGTCGTAAGACCTACCAGGGCATTGGCCGCCCATTGCCAGGAAGAACCACAATTGTAGTAAGTCGGAATCCGGATTTTGCTATTACTGGATGTGAAACCAGTACCAGCCTGGAGCTGGCAATTGCCAGAGCTATAGAAATAAACAAGCCCATCTTTATTGCCGGTGGCGGCGAGCTATACCGACAAGCCCTGGTCGTCGTAGACGAAATCCACCTAACGACCATTCATACCAAGGTCGACGGCGACATCCTGTTCCCGGATGTACCGGATAATTTCAACCTCGTCGAGGAAAAAACCTTCACCTCGAACATTAACTATACTTACCGCCACTTTGAACGTACCTGAGAGACACCATGAAATTTAAAAATCGCGTAACAGAAATGCTAGGGGTCGAACTACCCATCGTCCAGGCACCTATGGGCTGGATTGCACGCTCGCAACTTGCCTCCGCGGTCAGCAATGCGGGTGGCATGGGAATCATCGAGACTTCTTCAGGTGAACTGGATGCGATCAAGGTCGAGATAAAAAAAATGCGGGATCTGACCGACAAACCGTTTGGCGTCAATATCGCCCAGGCGTTTGTCAGGGATCCCAATATCGTTCAGTTCGTCATTGACCAGGGGATCAAATTCGTCACAACTTCCGCAGGATCCCCAATGAAGTATACAGCGGACCTGAAAGCCGGTGGCCTCATGGTATTTCATGTCGTGCCAACCCTGGCCGCCGCGTTAAAAGCTGTGGCGGCAGGCGTTGATGGCCTGATTGTGGAAGGCGGCGAAGGCGGCGGATTCAAGAACCCCAATGACGTAGCCTCCATGGTTCTCCTGCCACTGGTTCGCTCCAAAGTAGACGTGCCCATTATCGCAGCAGGTGGATTTATCGACGGCAAAACCATGGCAGCCGCATTTTCCCTCGGTGCAGAAGGCATCCAGATGGGCACCCGAATGGTGTCTGCAGCCGAGTCCCCGGTCCACGATAACTGGAAAAATGCGATTGTCGATGCCAAGGAAACCGGCACGGTGTTTCTCAACAAATTCCACTCTCCGGCACTTCGAGCGCTTCGAACCGAGCGAACTTCAAGACTTGAGCGGGACCCGGAGACCAATGCCATGTCTGAATTCGGTAGTGCACTGGATCTTTACTTCGGTGGGGACATGGAGGCGGCAATTCCGTTGTCGGGTCAGGTCGCAGGTCGCATTGAGTCGGTAAAACCGGTTGCTGAGATACTGGCAGAAACCCAGGCGGAATTTTTCGAAACGATTAGTTCGCTGGCTGGAAGCTATTTGTAACACCCTGACCACTCACGGCCATGCTTGGAATCCGCTCACATTCGTGAGCAGATTCTATTGTCGTGTTTACTGCCAGGCACATATCGACAACTGGCAGATCGTTCTCATCAAACCGGGTTGAAGCAAGCAGGTCTCCATAAACCTCAGCATTGGATAGTGCCGGATTACGCTCTTTCATCAACGCTACTATCCCCGACACGTAGGCTGTCGCCATCGAACTACCTGATTTAAACCCGTAGGTTGCACCTGGCGCCGTTGTTAACATGTCAGTACCCGGTGCAAGCAACACATTGGTGAATTCCCCCCCAAGATTGATTGTGGTACCAACCGCGATGACCTCCTCCATGTTTGCCGGGAACGACTCTGCCAGCCCTCTGGATTCGTCAACAGCACCTAACACGACAATACCATTCCGGTAAACCTCCCGGAGCAACCGCGCAATGATGGCATCTCTCGGGCCCGACAGGCTAAGGTTCAGAATATCCGGTTGTTGGACCAGCACATCACCCAGCGCCTTGATGATTGACAATGAATCGCATGAGGTTCGCCGGGATGCCTTTTCCTGATGACAAGCCTTGAAGACCATCAGTTGAACGTCAGGGGCAACACCAACGATACCAAGGTCATTATTCGCAGCCGATGCAATCACTCCGGCAACCGCTGTACCATGCTCGTCGCTGTCGAAAGAATCCTGGTCGTAATCAACCAGATTTTTGGTGTACACAATATTATCGATTAACTCCGGGTGCCATCGATCGACGCCGGTATCGACAATCCCAACCACGACGTTCTTACCTGTAGAAATCTGGTGGATACTATCTATTTGATCCCCATTAACCGTACTTTGCAGCGCAAAGTACGGATCGTTGTAGGACATTAGCGTATAGGGTTTTACGGATTGTACTGATTGGACCCTGTTGTCTGCGGACAGGGCAGACACCACGTCATCAAGGTTTCGACTGGGGCCAAACTCCGCAACCACAGCTTCTACATTGAGTGCCTGAATCGTGAACTGCGAGACCTTTGTTAGACCATGAAACCGGAGCACCGCCTGGATAAGGTTTTGAGCAGCCGGTTCGTCCACTGAAGCGTGTTGGGTGAAGCCGCTTGCAAGTTGATCGCCTGACTGTGCATAAGGAACAGTGAATACAACATTATTGGCGTAGATGTCCAATGGCGGCGTTGACGCACAACCGGCAATGATAAAAAGCAGGAATACGGCACTACCGGTTCGTGAAATCCGCATACTCAACACCATCTATTTGTTGAAGCTGGTTCAGAAAAACATCTGAACTGATCTCGTTAGGCACCACCAATTCCACGATGTAGCTACCGTTTTCATCAGGGCCACTAACGATGTTTGAGCCTGTTTCGATGAGCGCCTGCCTGAGCGTCATCGCAGGAATCGGTGTTTTGAACCCTAACTCCAGACGCTCAACTTTACCGGACTCGTAATTCACGGGCACCAGCGGTTCAATACTTAATGTCTGAAACTCGTCACCTACCCGGTCCGGGCTCAGAAACTGGGTCCCGCCAATCACTAGCGCCAGCACTGAAGCCGCAAGCGCAGCCGTCGTCAAACCGACAGGAAAACCCAGGATGCGGTGGGTTCGAACCGGAACCTCTCGGACACTAACTTTATTCCTTTCCGACACGTCGATACGAGTGAGGACCTTTCGAAAAGAGCTATTGCTATCCTGCGTTATCAGATCGGGTTCGCAGACAATCTGCTGAAGCTCATACAGTCGATCACGCTCTTCCTGGCAGTCCTCACAATGAGCCAGATGACGCAGTACGAGGTCAGCATCCCGCCCCCTTAATGTATTGTTAACATACCAGGGCAAAAACAACATTGTCTGTTCGTGTTCTTTACGCTTGACCAATTTCCTACTCTCTTCCTGTTCCGTTTTCAGGCAATACCTTTTGATCGGTATTTTTCTCTCGAATGATTTCATCCACTTTGTTGCTGTCAGAATGATGTTCAAGCACCGGCAGCAATTTCGCTAACCGTCGGCGAGCGTGAAACATCCTCGTCTTTACGGTATTTACGGGGCAGTTCATTATCTCAGCTATTTCCCGATAGGAGTGCCCCGAAAAATAAGTCAACTCAACAACGCTGCGCTGGTCAGCCGATATCCGGTCCAGGCCGTAGCCCAACCACTCGTCCAATCCGATCTTGCTAATGAGATTCTGACTGTCTGCAAGATTATCGTATTCATGTATTTCCTCGGCATTTTGCTCCGGCATCTTCTTCAGTTTATCCAGGGCTTTAATCCCCTTGAGGTAAGCAATGCCGGTAATCCATGTGGAAACTTTCGACCGCCCTTCAAACCCTGAGGCCTTCTCCCAGACGACGAACAGGGTGTCGGAGACGACTTCTTCCACCAGTTCTGGCCTGCGCAACATCCGACTCAGATACCTCGTGAGCTGTGGGTGCATTCGCTTATAGAGTTTCTCGAAGGCAACCCTGTCCTTCACTGCTATCCGTTTCAACAGCTCCAAATGCTCAGCGTCGTCGCCGCCTCGCTTTGTCTCGAGATCATGAATTGACATATCAGCCTGTTTACAGCCCGTTATGATGAATGTGTCCGATAATGCGCCAAAATGGTTCAACTTCACAATATTGATCCTCGATCTGGCGTTAGCACGGCTAAAAGTCAGCATGTTAGGATGACTAACATGCGAATTTTGACCATTATCCTCCTGCTTGCCTCCTCATTCCGCGCGATTGCCGACATCGAAGCAGCATCTCAAGCCTATCGTAACAAGGACTACGGCACAGCTTTCGAGGCTTTCACTGAGTTAGCCAGAAATGGTGATGCCAGATCCCAGACTATTCTAGCCATGATGTACAAGTATGGTGAAAGTACCGCCGTTGACCTTGAGCAATCCTTCCACTGGTACTTGGAGGCCGCTTTGCAAGGGCATCCGTCGGCCCAGTACAACGTTGGCATTATGCTGATTGATGGTGTGGGTGTTACCAAAGATACGGAAGCGGCAAAAGAATGGTTATCCCGGGCAGTCAATTCGGGACACCCGGGCGCCAGAGATAAGCTCTCGACGCTAACCGGAGAGGCAGAGATAGTAAAGGTTGCAGAACCCGTAGCATGGTCACGAAGCTGGAATTTTCGATTGCCCAACGACATTCGATTCCAATCTTCAAACGATGAGGTAAACCACGACAAAACCTACCGTATACAACTCGGCGCCATGAGCAGCATTACCGGTGCTGAGCAGCTCTGGCACCAGGCTTTCGCCAGCAGTGATTTGTTACTCGAAGGGTTTGATCCTGTCTACCGGGAAGGGAAATACGGGTCCAAGGCCGTGTGGAGGGTACAGGCAGGTAGTTTCAGTTCAGAGTCTTCCGCGAGCGACTTTTGCTCCCGGTACAAGGCCAACCCCCGCAACAAGACTGGCTGTATCGTCGTTCATGACTAAAAAACAAGACTTTCCTCCCGGCAGACGAAACTTCGGAAAAGATGGTTCGCGATCTTTCCTGCCCCTAATCCTCTCGCGGGTGATGATGCGGCTGACAGGCAACAATACATTTACGCGGTGAGTGCTAGAATTCCCCTATGACAGACGAAGAACTAATTGGGGAAACCGTTCCAACCGAAACGGTCGCCTCTGTTGAATCGGAGCAATTAGCAGACAGCGAACTGGCATTATCGGGCGATATCGCGCTTTGCTCCAATTACGCAACCCCAATCAACGACCCCTTCTGCGCTACCCGCCGCCGATCTCATGGCATTACCGCCTTCAAGTTTCTCTTCCTTGTACTGGTGTACATCATCCTTGCCACACTCGGACTGGCTGTAGCGTTCAGTGTCGAGGTAATCACCCAATGAGCTTTAATCTGGCCGAAGTCCTAAAGGAACTCGGCATCACCGAAGACTTCATTGAAGCATCTCCGATGCCCCCCTGTGAGGAATGCACGGATCTTGTTGACGCCGGCCTGGATCTATTTGATCGGCCACAACAAATGACGCTACGAACCTTTGAGGCCTGGTGTGCGATGAAAACTGCCGCAAAATCTGATGGCTTGGAGCTGAATCTCGTGTCTGCGCATCGCTCCATCGAATACCAGTGCGGGCTTATTCACCGGAAACTGAAAGAAGGCAGGTTAATTGACGACATACTCCTGGTAAACGCCATCCCCGGTTACAGCGAGCACCACACCGGTCGCGCGCTGGACCTTCATGCAGGTGACGGAAAGCCGCTTGAGTCAGCGTTTGAGAACCACCCGGCATTTGCGTGGCTATGTGATAACGCTGCTGAATTCAATTTCCACCTCAGCTATCCCAGGGATAATCCGTCGGGCATTGACTATGAACCATGGCACTGGTGTTTTTCTCCCGACATTTAGGAGGTTACCCGGTTTACTCATTAGGCTAATTTCGTCCCGATACGGACAATTCTGCAGGACAAAATACAGACCAGCGTAGTCGTCATGACCAGGTTGATCGTCGTATCCAGGTTGATCTGGCTGATAGTGGTAAATAGCAGTATCGGCAAGCATATTGAAAATACCAGACGCGATGCGATCTGGTTAAAGTGATCGTCAATGAATCCAATGCGACCCAGCGTTAGACCCAGAAGCACAATCAGGAATATCGGCCTGGTCACCACCGGCGTTTCTGACAAAATACCCAGGTACAACGCGCGAGCCTGTGTAATCGGTGAACCTGCACTTAGCGTGACCTATGTGCCGATAACCCTTGTTCTGGAGAAGCATGTGTTGGAGAAGCATGTGTTGGAGAAGCATGTGCAGTGAGAGCACGGCTGCCAGAGTGACGAACAGCGCCGACACCCATAAACAGGCAACAATTCCATAGTCCTGGAATACCCAGCCGGAGAGTACCGTACCGATCAGCCTGCCCATGGCATTCGCCATATAATAGAAACCTACATCCATCGATACTCTATCTTCATTCGCGTAGCTCACGATCAGGTAACTGTGCAGGGATGAATTCACTGCAAATAGGGCACCGAAAACGAGAAGTCCGCCTGGCAGCATCAGATCAGGCCGCAGATCCATCATCATCGCCAGCGCAATCAAAGCCGGGATTATCGATAGCGCAACGGCCCAACTGAAAACACTTTTGCTATCAGGAACTTTCCCTTCGGCTTTCCCTGTCAGCCGCGGGGCAAGCATCTGCACTATGCCGTAGCCAATTACCCAGCAGGCCAAAAAGCTACCAACGGACCAATGATCCCAACCGAAAGTGGCAGACAGGTACACGGGTAGCGCAACGACGAACCATACATCCCTTGCACCGAACAGAAACAAGCGTGCCAGTGAAAGGGTATTGACAGCTCTGCTTTTTGAGAATATTGCTGCGAATTTCGGTTTGCTTTTTGCCTTACCAAGATCTTTTCTTAAGGTCACCAGGCTGGCCAGCCAGACGAGCGCCAAAACTATTACCATCACTAAAACGGCGTCATGAAAGCCGAGCAACGTCAGCAAAACACCTCCCAGGAAAAAACCGCCACCCTTCAACGCGTTCTTTGAACCCGTCAGCAAAGCAATCCATTTGTAGAGTCTGTCCTGCTCCTTGTTTAAAACCAGATTGTCTGGAACCAGAAGTTTGATTGAGCTTTTCGCGCTGAGCTTATTGAGGTCTTTCGCGATGCCGGAAATAGCCTGCGCACCCATCATCCAGGCAACAGTCAACATTGTACTCGGCACCAGCAGCATGCCTAGGGCGACCACCTGCAGACCCAGGCCAATATTCATGGTGCGGTTCAGCCCGATTCGGGCACCCAACCAGCCACCAACGAGGCTGGTCACTACACCAAAAACCTCATAAAACAAAAACAGTAAGGCAATCTGAAGCGGGCTGTAACCCAATGCATGGAAGTGCAACACCACCAGCATGCGCAGCGCACCATCGGTTAATGTGAATGCCCAGTAGTTACCGGTAATCACCAGGTACTGCCTCACTTCGGCAGATAATCCTGAAACCGCCCTCATAAAAAAAAGCTCATTGATTCTTCACGACACTGTTTTCATGATGCAGGTTGTCCAACCATCCGCATCAGCTCTGCGGTGCGATTGGCGTAACCCCATTCATTGTCATACCAGGCATACAATTTTACCTGCGTGGCATTAATCACCATCGTAGACAATGCATCAATAATACTGGAGCGCGGATCGGTCCTGTAATCAATGGACACGAATTCCCTTCAATTCATTGTCTGCCGCCAATTTGTAAAGCCTCTTTTACCGCTTGCTCGGTTGTCGCATGCTTCACCTCGAACACACAATCAGTCAATGACGCATTGGCCAAAGGAACACGTATGGCGTGACCGTTTAGCTTGCCCTCCAGCTCAGGGAACAGGTGGGTAATCGCAGAGGCTGATCCAGTGGTGGTAGGTATCAGGCTCATCCCACTGGCGCGCGCCCGACGCAGGTCTTTATGCGCCGCATCCAGAATAGTCTGGGTATTGGTGACATTGTGAATCGTCGTCATACTGCCATGTACGATGCCGAGGTTCTCGTGCAGCACCTTGACAACGGGCGCAAGGCAATTTGTGGTGCAGGACGCAGCCGTCACAATAGGGTGAATAGAAGGATCATAGAGATGCTGATTCACTCCCATAACAATATTCAACACTCCCTCTTCTTTCACTGGCGCCGTGACCACTACTCGCTGAACACCCTGATCCAGGTAAGACTGCAGTACGGCTTTGGTTTTCATTTTCCCTGAAGCTTCAATGACGATGTCGCAACCGGACCAGTTAGTCTCACTGATGGTTTTGCTTCTGGTAAAGCCGATCTTGCGGCCATCAATGACTATGCTGTCGCCGTCGCTCTCGGCATCCGCGTTGTGGTGCCAGCGACCATGGACTGAATCGAAGGTAAGCAGGTGGGCAAAGTTTCCGCATCCCCCGCAGGATCATTGACATGGATAAACTCAATCCCGTCCCAGTCAAAAGCTGCGCGCAGGGTGAGTCGACCCATGCGGCCAAAGCCGTTTATTCCAACTTTAATTGTCATAAGAAGACCGCCCTGGTGTTTAAACAACAATTGTGCCCGGGTGGCACAATAAATCAGCGACAGCATGACCGACACCTCTACCGACACCTCTACCAGCACACCCTCTACCATCGCCAGCGCTGCACTGGGATGAAATCCAAAGAGCGAGTTCACGCTCAGAATAGCCCATCAATCACTTTCCGTACTTTTTTAGCTTGTCAGCAATCAATTGCTTCTGTTCTGCAGTCAGCGCTTTTGCTGATGATCGGGATTCGCGCGCGAAAACATACTTCTCTCTAACGACATTCTTTGCTTTGAAGCCACTTTCTTTGAGGTAACCCCAGGCGTCATCAATCATCTCAGGATTACCACAAAGCAGGAAATGATCCGAGTCGGGGTTTACATCAAGGCGCTCAATCTGGGCATTTACATAGCCATCATGCTCATACCCTGCATATGCCTTTTCCCGGGACAGGCATAGCTGCAGCCCAAAATAATCGTGCTGTTCAGCATAATCTTTCAGGACATCACTGTAGATGAATTCCGATCGATCCCTGACACCAAGCAATAGCACCACCTCTGGAAAACCACCCGTCTCCAGTTCTCTCAGGATCGGCATATAGGGGGCAAGCCCAACGCTGGTTGCGACCATGACCAAGCGACCCGGTATTTCTTCTGGCAACGTAAGGCGACCAAACGGCCCTGTGACTTTAGCCTCAAGCCCTTCCTGGCAATTAAACAGAAGATTTGTCGCGCGACCATCGCCGACCTCCGATACCAGCAGGTCCATGTGTTGACCATAGAGTTCATCAAAATTGCACAGACTGTAACTTCGCTCAAATTCTCCCTGTCCATCGGCGAAAACAAACCGGTAGAACTGACCTGGTTTATAGTCAAGGGAAGTATTGGCTGCGCAGGCGAACCTGAAATCTTTAGTCGATTCACTAAGGGTTCGGACACGCTCTAGGCGAACGGTAAACATTAAATCAATCATGGCTGAAGAACCGCTATTATTACACACTTGCTCCTTACTCCTTGCAAGCAGGCCTAAATGAAAGTCGCCGTCATTGGCGCCGGTCTGAAGTTATCCGCCATGGATGCGAAGTCGTGGTGTTCGAAGCCGCTGATCAGATTGGCGGAGTCTGGGTATATGATGAGCGCGTGGAAGATGACCCGCTCGGGCAATCTCCTGGACAGACGATCCGTTGCTCTCTCTATGATTCCCTGCGCACCAACATCCCTCGGGATCTGATGGCATTCCTGGACTACACCTTTGATTCAAAAGGTGGCGGCAATGATACGTGGCCCAGGTTCCCACACCATACAAAGGTTCTCGAATACCTTAAGAATTTCTCGGACCACTATGCCTTAGCTCCCCATATCAGGCTATCCGCGGAAGTGCACAGAATCGAGAAATCCGCCGAAGGCTGGACAGTCCACAGCGGGGGATCAAATGAACGATTCGACGCAGTGATTATCTGTAATGGTCACTACGCCCGACCACGCATACCGACATTACCGGGTATCGAGCATTTCCAGGGCCACCTGCTCCACTCTCACAACTATCGCGCCCCGAATGCCATGGTCGGTAAGCGAGTTGCACTCTGGGGGACTTCTGCTTCAGGTTTTGACCTGTCAGGCGAGATCGATAAGGTGGCTGACCGCACCTACTGGTGCGGTAGCGCCTTTACCGAACCCATGTCGTTTGGAGCAACGAGAACGGCATATCCCTCACCCTCCGGGTTTACAGAAACCGGAAAATTGATCGTGGGTACCGAAGAACTCGACATCGATACCTTTTTGTACTGTACCGGATATCACTACGGCTTCCCGTTCATTAGTGGTGAGATTGTTAGTGTTGATGATAACTGGGTGAACCCGCTTTACCAGGATATCATTCCGCCGACAGACAACACGCTTGGCTTTATCGGCCTGCCTTCCCTGATCATTCCATTCCCAATGTTTGAAATGCAGGCAAAATGGTTCGTCAAACAACTGATATCGGAATTCACCTTACATGACCTCCCCACCCGCACAGGAAAAGTCAGGGAAAGATCTGAGCATTTTCAACGCACGGGCATAAACAAACGCCATTATCACCGCCTGGGCGACCAGCAGTTTGAATACTACAACCTGCTGGCGGAACAATGCGGCCAGCCACCCGTTTCCGAATGGTTCAAACAGACCTGGTCAGATGCCAAGAGATCACGAGAGGCAGACCCGATCAACTTCCGCAATATCGGTCTACCCACGAGGGGACCGACTATTTGTCCTTCTGATCAACCGCTCCCATGAAGTCGATATTTCGCCCTTCATCATCGGGAATGGGTACTTCCTTGATCCGCTCATCGACGTCATCGTACTCGAGGCGCAGTGCACGACACATCGTCGCGTGAAGCTCGTAGGTGCAAGTCGTATAGGTCAGCTCCAGAATCTCTTCGTCTGACAGATGTTTTTTCAGCACCTCAAAGGTACTGTCGGGAACTCTGCCTCCGGCAAGCACCAGATCATCTGTATAAGAAAGAACCGCTCTTTCAATCTCATCGAAACACGAACTGCTGCCCCAGCCCGGTATCGACTCAATCTGCTCTTCACTGAATCCGACTGCCCGAAGGGCCTTACAATGCTGGGAGAAGACAAACTGGCTGCCCCTCGCAAACCCTGCCCTTGCCTGGCCCAACTCCCGCAGTTTGGTTTTTATTTTCCGGTTCTTTGATCGGTAGAACTGGAATCCGGCAACCGCATGATTAAAACAATCCGGAACCAGAGCAAACACTGTCCACCAGTTACCCGGGGTACCAGTAGCGGTGCCGGGATGTTCGACCGGGTCCCTGTCCGCCCCAAATAGAGCATCATACAAAGGCAATACTGACGGATCCGCGTCAGCGCGGCTAACTTCTCTTAATCTTGGCATAGTGGTTTCCTGTATTTATCCGATTCCTGAACAAGGATGATAGTATCACTCCCTTATTTTTACCGGACCCTGATACTTGATTAAAGGAACCTTGATCGAAGGAACTATCCAACCCGGATTCGAGCCTGTCAGGGAAGCATTCGCGTCGCTCTGGAACGAGATCGAAGTTGGTGCTGGTTTATCCGTTTTTCTTGAGGATGAACTGGTGGTTGACCTTTGGGGTGGCCACACCAACCGGGACCGAACTATCCCCTGGCAACGAGACACCCTGGTTAACACCTATTCGATTAGCAAGGGCATTGTCTCGCTGGCCCTCACGTGCCTCGTCGATGAAGGAAAACTCGACTACGACAAACCTGTTGCAGACTACTGGCGACAGTTTGGGGCCGAACGAAAATTTGGTATTACAGTGGCGCAGGCATTGTCGCACCAGGCAGGCGTGTACACATTCCATCCAGCCATGGAATCAGAAGACCTTTATAACTGGCAAAAAGCGGCGTTTAATGTCGCAAGTCAGGCACCGGCCTGGGAGCCGGGAACCGCCTTCGGTTACCACTCAATCACCTGGGGATACATCGCCGGCGAACTGGTTCGCCAGACAACAGGAAAAACTACCGGTGACTACCTTCGAAGTCGGATAACCAATCAACTGGAGGCTGATTTCCATATCGGCCTAACCGGTCCCGAGCAGGAACGGTGTGCAGAAGTGATCGGCCCTAATCACGCTAGGCCACCTGTCACAATAACGCCCGAACGGGGGGGAAACACCTTGCCAAAAAATGACCCTGCGCTGCCACCTTACCGCGTTGTGAGTTCAGCAGATTGGAGAAATGCGGAAATTCCCGCAACCAATGGACACGGCTCGAGCCTCGGCATTGCACGCTGTTATCAGGCAGCAATCGCCGGAAAACTGTTTTCCAGGGAATCCCTGCAACTTGCTGTAAAGGAAGAGACTAACGGTGAAACTGATCTTTGCCTGGATCAGCTTCTTCGACGGTCAAGGGGCTTTATACTTAACTGCGAACCCTGTTACTACGGACCCTCTAAAATGGCATTCGGGCACGCTGGCACAGGTGGATCAACCGCCTTCGCGGACCCGGACAACAACGTCGCCTTTGCTTATGTGACCAACCAACTACATCACTCCGGGACCGTTAGATACCGAAAATTGATCGATACCTTTTACGATTGCCTGACGAACTAAAAAAACTACATTGCACTTTGATGCTCCTGACCTCTTCAAGCGCAACCCAGATTTCTACCTACTGAGGATCATGACGAAGAGAAATCTATTAGAACTTTCAAGCAGACCCGGTTTGTGGCAGGATGCCGAGTTCCCTAGTGGCCGGCAAACGGCTTACCCTGCTGTATTGCGGAGAAGGGGCCAAAAACCTCTGGACCCAGATACTCTATAAATGCGCGACTATTTCATCAGACGATTTCTGCTCATTCCGCCGACATTGCTCGGAGTCACCATCATTGTATTCGCTATCACCCGACTCGTCCCCGGTGGTCCGCTGGAACGAGCCATCATGGAATCCCAACAGTTCAGCAATTCTGGCGCCACTTCACAGATGGCAGGTGCCAACATGGCGCTTTCTGAAGCACAACTGAAAAAACTCAAGGAGTACTACGGTTTCGACAAACCCGTACTGGAAAGCTATGTAGACTGGCTCGGCAAAGTCGTCCAGGGAGACCTGGGAAGCTCCTACCGATACAACGAACCCGTCTGGGATGTGATCCGGGACAGGTTCCCGGTGTCGCTGTACTACGGGCTGGTCACGCTGGTGATTACCTATATCGTCTGTATTCCTCTCGGTGTCCTCAAAGCCATCAAACACAAAACAGTGGTGGATAACGTCTCTTCGATCCTCATCTTTGTTGGCTACGCAATCCCCGGCTACGCCCTTGGGTCACTGCTCTTACTCTATTTTTCCGTCAGACTGGAGTGGTTCCCCATGGGAGGCTTCGTCAGCCTCTCATTTGAAGAGAAAGATGTCATCGGCAAGACGATGGACCTGATCAACCATTCGGTATTGCCGCTCATTTGTTACCTGATTGGCAGCTTTGCACTGGTCACCCTGCTGCTGAAAAACCACCTGATGGATAACCTCGCTTCAGACTACATCCGGACAGCAATCGCTAAGGGAGTATCGTTCCGGCAGGCAGTGACCCGGCATGCAATGCGTAATTCCATGATTCCGATCGCAACCACTTTTGGGCAAAACATTGTCTTACTGGTATCAGGGTCCTTTCTCATCGAGACCATCTTTGATATTGATGGTTTTGGGCTGCTCGGCCTGACCGCGATTCTAGATCGCGACTATCCTGTGGTGATGGGCGTTGTTCTGCTGGCGAGTTTTCTCCTGCTCATTGGAAATATCATTTCAGACATCCTGGTGGCCCTGGTCGACCCAAGGATTAGATTCCAGTAAACAATGTTGAACCTGAACCCACAGACCTTAAAGAAAGTTCGCCGCTTCCGTGAAATTAAGCGCGGCTACTACAGTTTTCTCTTCCTGGTCGGCCTGCTTATCCTGGTGTCATTTGGTGAGCTCTTGGTAAACAGTCGTGCCCTGATGGTGAATTACGACGACACCCTATACTTCCCAACCTATTCCGGCTTTCATGCAGGAACAGATTTCGGCATGAACTACGACTACGAGGTTAACTACCGGGATCTCAAAGAAATGTTTGGTCAGGAAGGTGGCAATAACTGGGTCCTGATGCCTCTTGTTCCCTACAACCCGCTTGAAAACCACGCACCTGTCGGTGTGTTCAAGCCAACACCACCCTCCATTAGCGACAGGCATATACTCGGGACCGACACCACCAGCAGGGACATCCTGGCCCGACTCTTTTATGGAACCCGGATCGCACTCTGGTTTTCAATCGCGTTTATGCTCGCGGTTTATGCCATCGGTATCACCATCGGTTGTGCCATGGGTTACTTCGGCGGCGTCTTCGACCTGGTTTTCCAGCGATTCATCGAAATCTGGTCGAACATTCCTTTCCTGTACATGATAATCATTGTATTCAGCGTCATACCCCAGACTTTCACCGTACCGACAAGGATCGGCATACTACTGACGGTAATGGTGCTCTTCTCGTGGACCAGCATGACGTATTACATGAGAACAGAAACCTACAAAGAAAAATCCAGGGACTACATCGCGTCCGCCCGGGTTATAGGCGCTTCAAATACGAGGATTATCTTCCGCCATATCCTGCCAAACGTCTTATCGACACTCGTCACATTCATGCCATTCACTGTGGTTTCGGCAATTACAGCCATCACGGCGCTCGATTTCCTTGGGTTTGGTTTACCACCACCCACCCCGAGCCTGGGCGAACTTCTAAAACAGGGGACCGCAACACTCAGAACTGCACCATGGATCGTGATGTCCGCGTTTGGAACCCTGGTTGTTTTGTTAACCGTGGTCACATTCATCGGTGAAGCTGTTCGGGAGTCTTTCGACCCGAAGAAATTCACCATCTATCGCTAACTTTTACGGTCACAGCCGCACTAATTATATAAGAATGAGGTTTGTTATGAGACTCTTCCAAACGACATCCGCACTGCTCGCACTGCTCATCCTTTCCGCCTGCGGTGGGTCCTCGGATGACGAACAACAATCTGATTTCGAAGCTATGGATAACACAGCAGAGGTGCAGGCTTACTATGCGGAACGCCCTGATTTTTTCTCATTTAAAACTCCGGCAGATCTTCCTAAGGGGCTGACCTGGGAAAATGGTAGCCATCTTCCGGAAGTGGGTTCGCCCTCGGCAATAAAAGGCGGCACGGAATATGTGCGCTTACAGGATTTTCCCAGAACCCTGCGTACGCTGGGCCCGGATTCAAACGGCTCATTTCGAACCTACCTCCTGGATGCTGTATCGATGTCCATTGCTCACAGACATCCCAACAAATTCGAGTATTTCCCAGGCCTCGCAGAGTCATGGTCAATCGACCAGGAAAATAAAACCGTTTATGTAAAAATTGACCCGAAGGCCAGATGGTCAGATGGCGTGCCGATCACTAGCGATGACTTCTTCTTCATGTTCTTCATTAACCAGTCCAGCTATATCGTCGCGCCCTGGTATAACAACTGGTACAGCACCCAGTACACCAACATTACAAAATACGACGACCTGACATTCTCTATTTCAGTACCCGAAGCCAAACCCGACATGGACTCCCGTGTACTGGAACTTCGCCCCATGGCTGCACATTTTTTTAGAGAACTCGGCGAGGACTATGTTGAGCGTTACCAGTGGAGGTTCCAGACAACCACCGCCCCTTACCTGTTAGACGATAAAAACCTCAAGAAGGGCAGGTCGGTCACCTTTACTCGCGACAAGGACTGGTGGGCAAAAGACAAGAAGCATTGGCGCTACCGATTCAACATGGACAAAATCCACCTGGCCGTTATTCGCGACACTTCCAAGCACTTCGAAGCATTCAAACGTGGCGACATTGACCAGTTTAGTCTAAGTCTCGCCGAGTATTGGTACGAAAAACTTCCCGACTATGATCAGGATGTCACGTCAGGCTATATTCAAAAATCGATGTTCTATAACCAGCATCCAAGACCCACATTTGGTATGTGGATCAATACCTCAAAGGAACTGCTGAACAACAAGGACATTCGGGTCGGCATCCAACACGCATCCAACTGGAACCTGGTGCTGGAGAAATTCTTCCGGGGCGATTACACCCGTATGAGAACGTCTTCAGATGGCTACGGAGAATTTACCCATCCAACACTGCAACCAAGAGAGTTCGATATCAACAAAGCGCAGGAAGCCTTCGCCAGAGCCGGCTTCGTGAAGCGTGGCTCTGATGGCATCCTGCAAAATGCCGCGGGCCAACGACTGTCTTTCACTTTCTCCACCGGGTACGAACAATACAAGGATATCCTGACCATCCTGAAGGAAGAGGCGCTCAAAGCAGGGCTGGAACTGCGGCTAGAAGTTTTGGACTCCACGGCCGGCTTTAAAAAAGTACAGGAGAAGAAGCACGATATTCATTTCGTGGCGTTCTCTGTGTCCCTGGAAATGTATCCCCGCTTCTGGGAAACCTATCACTCCGACAACGCTTACGATGTACCTTACCTGGCAGACGGATCAATCAACCCGGAACGAAAGGTTAAGACCCAGACAAACAACCTGGAGGTTCTCGCGCTGCCGGAAATGGACAGCATGATTGACCAGTACCGAGTTTCCGGTGATAAGCAGGAAATGATGGACCTCGCTCACCGTATGACAGAAATTCATCATGAACATGCATCTTTCGTCCCCGGCTTCACCCAACCCGGGTACCGAATCGGACACTGGCGATGGATTAGGTACCCGGAAGGATTCAATTACAAACACACCCGAAGGTATAACGAGCTCTTTGTTCACTGGATTGATACTAAAATCAAAGAAGAAACCCAGGCTGCGAAGAAGTCTGGCCAACAATTTCAGCCAGAGATTAACTTCTACGACCAGTTCGCAACTCCCTGATGGCCGTACTTTCCATCAACAACCTCATCACCGAATTCGACACCGACGAAGGTCGGGTAAGGGCAGTCGATGATGTCTCATTCACCGCGCAAGCGGGTAAAACGCTTGGGATCGTTGGTGAATCCGGTTGCGGAAAAAGTGTTACCGCCCTCTCCATTATGCGATTGCTGCCACAGCCCATGGGGCAGATTGTTTCCGGCAGCGTTGAGCTTGATGGAACCGACCTGACGCAACTGCCTATTCCCCAAATGGAAAAGATACGTGGCGCGAGAATTGGCATGGTGTTCCAGGAGCCAATGACCGCATTGAACCCTGTGCATACGGTTGGCCGCCAACTGACCGAAGCTCTACTGATTCATAAAGACACTACGCCCGACGCAGCAATCCGAGAGGCAGTCGGAATACTCGACCGGGTTGGCATACCCTCCGCTGACGTCAGAATGACCGAATACCCACACCAACTCTCTGGCGGCATGCGGCAGCGTGTTGTTATCGCGATGGCGCTTGCCTGCAAACCTGACTTCCTTATCGCGGATGAACCTACAACCGCTCTGGACGTTACTATCCAGGCTCAGATCCTGGAACTGATTAAGGAACTTCAGGCTGACATGGGCATGTCGGTCATATTGATTACCCATGACCTTGGGGTGATCGCGGAAACCTGCGATGAAGTCGTGGTCATGTATGCAGGTAAAGTCGCAGAAAGAGGCAGCGTGTTCGATATCTTTGATCGTGCGGCGCACCCCTACACTCGCGGCTTGCTTAAATCGATCCCGACACTCAACACAGAACCCAAATCAACCCTTAGTGTTATTGATGGCATGGTGCCAGGGCTTTTGGATTTACCAGAGGGCTGTCGTTTCGAAAATCGCTGCACTTTCAGTAGTGAACAGTGCATCAGTAACGCTCCCGGCCTCCAGGCAATAAAAGAGCAACACCAGGTCAGCTGCCTGCGCTGGCAGGAGATCTAACCTCCCATGTCTTCAATACAGTCTTCAATACAGTCTTCAATACAGTCTCCAATACTCAAAGTCACCGACCTTAGAATGCATTTTCCTGTGAAAGAAGGCATCCTGCTTCGCGCCAATAAATCCAATAAGGCAGTCGACGGTATCTCCTTTGAAATACAACCCGGGGAAACCCTCGGCCTGGTCGGTGAATCCGGCTGCGGAAAATCAACCCTCGGCAGATGCATCGCCCGATTGTACGAGCCGACTTCTGGTTCCATCGAGTTTGAAGGAACCGACATCACCAAACTTAAGGGTAGAGCTTTAATGCCTTACCGGCAAAATATCCAGATGATTTTTCAGGACCCGATGGAGTCACTGAACTCTCGCCATACGGTTGGCGATATTCTGGAAGAACCTTACATCGTTCAAAATATTGGCGACAAAGTCAGTCGCACAAAACGCGTCAGAGAACTGCTGGACATTGTGGGTTTACCTGCGCGTTCCATCACGAGATATCCCTTCGAATTTTCGGGAGGCCAGAGGCAGCGAATCGGGATTGCTCGATCGATTGCACTCAACCCAAGACTGGTGATTTGCGATGAGCCGGTATCTGCGCTGGATGTTTCAATCCAAAGCCAGATTCTGAACCTGCTGGTGGATCTGCAGAAAGAGTTCAACCTCGCATACCTGTTTATCGCTCACGATCTCGCTGTCGTAAAACACATCTCTGATCGGATTGCGATCATGTATCTGGGCAATATCGTAGAGGAAAGTACCGGCGAATCCATTTACCACGAGCCGCGACATCCTTATACCAAATCGCTAATCTCCGCCATTCCAGTTCCGGACCCACACCTAAGGGTGAAACGTGAAATCATTACCGGGGACGTACCCTCACCGATCAACCCACCCCCAGGATGTCGATTTCACCCAAGATGTCCAAGGGTGATGGAAAGATGCAAACTAGAGGCCCCGCTACTGCGCACCATTGCAGACCACCAAGTCTGCTGCCACCTCGACGACCTCTAACACTCTTAGACCAAGGTCCTTCAGCGAGGATCCCTTATCGTCACAGTTCCCTGGGCTATCGCAGCAAGGCGTCCTTCATTGACAAGTTCAATCTGGACCACCGCCATGGTTCGGGACAGGTTGATGATTTCAGCATACGCATCCACCACACCCTTCGATACCGGCGCGGTCAGGTTGATCTTGAATTCAGTGGTTGCAGCCCACTGCCCCTTCTTCATCACCGGATAACAAACACTACCCAGCATATGGTCACTGAACGCGGAAAGCACACCACCATGCATATTGCCGATATAGGTAAGAAGCTCGTCCCTCACTTCGAGTTGACCATGCATCGTCCCAGGTCCAACCTCAACAATCTTTATTCCAAGATACTCATGCAACCCTCCCAGGCTTGCCTTGGGGCGCATAAAGCTTTCAGCAATTTTCTCGTTGAATTCAAACTCTGGTTTGGTTCTGGTCACATCTTCTCCTTATTTGGGCGGGATCAGGCAACTATGAATTGATTCATCCCCTTGTACTTCCCTGGCAAGTGTTTTGATGGCAAGTTCTGCATCCTTGAGTTCAAAATCATGGGTATGCATAGGTGCAAAATCAATTTCCCCTGATTCAATCACTTCGATCGCCTGTTTATAACCTGACGAAGTCACGCCGATGGCACCTTTGATCGTCACTTCTTTCATGACCACAAGGTCAGAGACAAAATTATCCACCGCCTTAAAACCCTTAACCCCCGCCAGAATAATTTGTCCGCCAACCTTAACCAATTGCAGGGCATCGGCAACAGGCTTGGTTGCGTAAGAGGAAACATCAACAATAATATCGGCTCCCTTTCCATCGGTGAGTTCCTTTACACGATGAACGACATTTTCATTGTCCACATCAATCGTGTGTGCCGCCCCATAGAATCGAGCCAGCGCCAGCTTTTTAGCATCAGCAGCAAGACCTGTCACAATAATATTCGTTACCCCCACGCGGCGTAATGCGATAACACTGGCAAGGCCCCTTTGCCCCGGGCCCATCACTACAACCGTATCTCCGGGCCTTGCGTCAGGCATCTCCACCGCCCAGCGGAAGCCAGCACCCAGCGGATTAAAAATGACAGCAATGTTCGCGGCAATGTCCGGATCAACTTTATGAACAATACTGTTGCCATGCAGAAACATGTACTGCGAGTAACCACCCCACAACCCAGGTGATTCTGTCAGTGGTATGTACGAATAGATCTTTCGGTCATCACACAGATGATACCGACCATCGATACATGTCGGACAATGATGGCAGGACAGCATAGTCTCTACCGCTACCCTGTCACCCACTTCAACGCCCCAGCGGATTGCCGCCCGGTCACCAATCTTTGCAATCCTCCCCAGGGGTTCGTGGCCTGGAATAACCGGCGTTGGTGTTCGTAGCATCCCCTCAAACTGTTCATAGTCACTGCCACAGATACCGCAGGCTTCAAGCTCCAGCAGAGCAGAATCTTCATCGATATCCGGAATGGGAATATCCCTTGGCTCAAGAGCCCGGTCACCGGTTTGCACCATGGCAAAACTTTTCGCTGGCAAACTACCCATTGGAATTCCCTTTGGTGGCCGTGACCACAAATTGCGGCAGAATAAACATAAAGCTGCCATTCGCCTGAGCCGCTTCCAACTCACTCATATGCACCTGCAGTTCAGTTTCAGTCATGGTCCCAAATTCCTGAATATACGAAACCATGTTCTGTAGGACTGGGACTCCCCTCCCCTTGAGGTCAACCCCGGCCATCATCTTGACGTTTATATCTTCAAACCCAGCCCGGGCCAGAAGACCGGGCAACTTACGACCTATGTGTGGTTCCCTGAAGGCGGCTGCAGCCGCTTCGAAAAAACGGTCGGTTCGAACCTTCCCCCATGGCTCTACCAGGACAAAGCCCCAATCGCTGTCAATCACGACGATCCGGCCATCATCGCCTAAAATCGCATGCAGCCTGGCGACAGTTCCCTCGAGATCAGGCACATACTCAAGCACATTCTTAATGAACACACGATCAACAGCATTAATCTCATCAGGCAAGGCATCACCTGCCAGATGAAAAAAGTTAAGGTTGTGCTTTGTGTTTCTGGCCTGCGCGCGGGACATAAACTCTTTATTCAGGTCTACACCAAAAACCTGGGCAGTCGTACGGCTGGCGATTTCTTCCGCCATAAAACCAGGCCCACAACCAAAATCCAGTACCCTGGTTTTGCCAGTAAGTGCCAGCGCGTCAACAAAGGGTTCCTGTTCCGGTCGAAACTGGAACAGCTGCTCATAGCGGTCCAGTCTTTCCGGCTCAATGGTTTGCCAATGGTCTGTGTAGAATGTGTCCATAGTTAACTCTCTCGTGCGTACACCCTGAATGTCATTCATTAACAAAGATTTTCTATTGCAATCAGACCCAACTCATCGTTTATATCACGATTACGCGATTGATTGCCCAATCCGCGATTACCATCCCCACCTGGATCCGCTCCGAATTCGGAACAATACCCCGTTCGAGAATCTCTCCACCATCTGGCTGGAAGGAGATCACTTGCATCAATCCGGGTGCACTGCCTCTGATCACAGACTCGAAGGGTTCTTTATAACCTTAACCCCGTCGACACTGGTCGGCGAACTTGTTCGACACATCTCCTACCGCAACACCGCGTGATACTTCGGTTTCGAATCAATTTGACCAATGGAACGATGCTTGTGAAAATACTCGAAACGAAAGGAACCAAAGATGTCTTCTGACATACCAGATATCTATCCGG
>LWDU01038125.1_pt2 | contig 40942 bp, 39 predicted proteins | sample 727161 | NCBI WGS metagenome assembly LWDU01 (sample SAMN04566230, study PRJNA314399) | hydrothermal vent metagenome | isolation source: deep sea hydrothermal plume seawater | place: Mexico: Gulf of California, Guaymas Basin | collected 2004-07-11
ATATTTACATTCGCAACTTCAAGCCGGATCGCTGGCCGGCGGGCGATCCGCAAAAGTTCGTTTCCCCCGGCAAGCTTGGCCCGATGCATGGCGGCTACCACGACATCGACGCCTGCCCGTCCCTGACATTTTTAATCGAGAACCGCGCCCAGCCCGGCATCGCGCGGTACTTCCACTTGTCGGTGGACAAGCGCTCCGGCGAGGAGTTGTACGACATCACCAGCGATCCGGCCTGCCTGAATAACCTCGCGCTCGACCCGGCCCACTACAAAACCACACAAATGTATCGCGACGAAATGGATGTCTACCTAAAAAAAACAGGCGATCCGAGAGCGCTTGGCCAAGGCGACATATGGGAAACCTATCGCCGCTACAGCCGAATGCGCTCCTTCCCAAAGCCGTAACTTAATTCACATGGATGTTCATCCATATTTGAATTTGAAGCCGGATGCGCTTGGCCAAGCGGGGTTACTTGGCTTGGACCATTAGGTCGGTGACCAAGCGGGCGAACCTTGCGGGATCTTTGATGGCGATGCCTTCGGTCAATAGCGCTTGGTCGTAGAGCAGTTCGGAGTAGTCGGCGAGCTTCGGGTTCTTTTTATCGGCGGCGAACAGGTCGTTCATCGTCTCGATCACCGGGTGGTCGGGGTTCAACTCGAGGATGCGCTTGGTCTCCGGCACCGGCTGGTTCATGGCGGCGAAGATGCGCTCCATCTGCGGGTTCATGTCGCTCGGTCGGAGAGGCGAACCTCCTTCACGTAGTCCTTGAGACTGTCCTGCACTTTCTTGATCAGTTTCTTGTACTTACCGGAGGTTTCCTTTTTCTGTTCGTCGGCGATTTTCTTTTCCTCCTCGGTGCCGAGGTCGATGTCGCCCTGGGCGATGGACTTGAGCTTCTTTTTGTCGTACTCGCCGAAACCGGACAGGATAAACTCATCCACCGGCTCGGTCATGAACAGTACCTCGATCTCCTTTTTCTTGAACACCTCGAGGTGCGGTGAGTTCTCGACAGCGCTGCGTGAGGTGCCGGTGATGTAGTAAATCTCCTTTTGCTCCAGCGCCATTCGCTCGGTGTATTCCTTGAGCGACACGTATTTGCCTGGCTCGGTCCTGCTGCTTTCGAACAGGAGCAGATCCTTGATTTTGTCCTTGTTCGTGGGGTCAACCTCGATGCCTTCCTTGAGCACTTTGCCGAATTCACGGTAGAAGCTGAGGTAATCTTCCTCCGACTTTTTCATCATGGACTTCAGCTCGGAGAGGATTTTTGTGGTGACGCTTTTCTCGATTTTTTTGATGATGACGTCTTCCTGCAGGATTTCGCGGGAGACGTTCAGCGGCAGGTCGTTGGACTCAACGACGCCCTTGGCGAAGCGCAGGTAGCGGGGAAGCAGCGCCTCGCAGTTGTCCATGATGAAGATGCGTTTCACGTACAGGTGGATGCCGTGCTTGGTGCCTTCCTGCTGGAACATGTCGAACGGCGCCTTGGCGGGCAGGTAAAGCAGCGCCTTGAACTCAATTTTCCCCTCGGCGGAATAGTGGATGGTTTTTAGCGGGTCGGTGTAGTCATGGGATACGTGCTTGTAGAATTCGTTGTACTCCTTCTTTTTAACCTCGCTCTTCGGGCGCATCCAGATCGCCTTCATCGAATTGAGTGTTTCCTCGGTGACAGTTGTTTGTTTTTCCGCGCCTTCTTTCGGCTTGCCCTCGTCGTCCATCGGGGTCTCGTCCCGGATGATGTCCATCACGACAGGGTATTCCACGAAGTCGGAATATTTCTTGATGATCTGCCGGAGCCTGAACTCGACGATGTAGTCCCGGCTGCTTTCGTTAAGGTGCAGAGTGATCTCGGTGCCACGCTTGTCACGGCCGCCCTCGGAGATTTCGTAGGAGCCGTCGCCGCTTGATTCCCACGTCCACGACTCGTCACCGGTGGCGGGGCGGGTTTTCAGTACCACGTTATCGGCGACCATGAAGGCCGAGTAAAACCCGACGCCGAACTGGCCGATCAGTTCCGGGCTGGCCTTGGCTTTGCTTTTCTTGAGTTCCTCCATGAACTGCCGCGTGCCGGAGCGGGCGATGGTGCCGATATTCTCCTCGAGTTCATCGCGGGTCATGCCGATGCCGTTGTCCTCGATCCGCAGCGTCTTGGCCTCGTTATCCACGAAGAGCTTGATCCGAAACTCCGGATCGTCCTTGATCAGTTCCTTGTTTGAGAGAGCCTCGAAACGCAGCCGGTCGATCGCGTCCGATCCGTTGCTGATCAATTCCCGTAGGAAGATGTCCTTGTTCGAGTAGAGCGAGTGAATGACCAAATCGAGGAGTTGCTGAACCTCGGTCTTGAATTCCTTTTTTTCCGTTGCCATGTGTTGAGGCGCTAAATGCGCCGGCACAATAAACCCATTGCCAAGCCGGAGTGCAAGCGTTTTCACCGCTTGGCTAAGCGGGGGAGTTTCTGCTTCACTGCCCGCAAGTGGCTTGCTACATTGCCCAGGCGCATATTTATGACCGAAACCCCTTCTTTAGCTCCACACGATACCTTGGCCGGACGATTCGCCGGCCGGGTGGAATTTGCAGATCATTTCGTACCGCAACCAAACATTCAGCATGTCGTCTTCGACTTCGACGGCACGCTGTCACTGATCCGCGAGGGCTGGCCGGAGGTGATGCTGCCAATGTTCGAGGAGTTGCTTCCGTCGGTAAATGATGACGATTCAGCCAGCGTGCGCGCCATGTTGCTGGACGACATCATGACGCTGAACGGCAAGCAGACGATTTTCCAAATGATGAAGTTTGCCGAGCGCGTCACCGAGCGCGGCGGCGAGCCGCTTGATCCACTGGAGTATAAACACGAATATCTCCGGCGGCTCGAGGTGCGGATTCAGTCCCGAGTTGAAAGCCTGGCCAGCGGCGACGCCAAGCCGGTGGAGTTTCTTTTGCACGGCTCGGTTGCGCTGCTCGACTGTCTTGAGGCGCGCGGGTGGGATCTTTATTTGGCCAGTGGTACCGACGAGCCGTTTGTCAGGCGCGAGGCCGAGTTGCTCGGCTTGGGCCGGTACTTCGGCGAGCGTGTTTACGGGGCACAGGATGATTTCATGAGTTTCTCCAAAAAACAGGTGATCGAGCGGATTCTCAGGGAGAACAACGTCGATGGCGACGAACTGCTGGTGATCGGCGACGGGTACGTGGAAATCGAGGACGGCAAAAATGCCGGCGGGCTCGCGGTGGCGGTGGCCAGCGATGAAGCCCGCAATGGAGTAGGGCAGTTTGACGAGTGGAAACGCAAGCGGCTGCTCGGTGTCGGGGCCGACATCGTTGTCCCGGACTACCGCGACGCTGCTGTTTTGGTGGATGTGATTGTGGGGAAATGATTGGCACCAAGATAGATCTGCAAAAAATCAAGCCGCTGCCCTTGGCCAAGCGCAACAGCCTGAGCACGGTGGAGGAAGTCCTTGTGCCGCTCGATGCTGAGCCGGCGGCGATCGGCGATGCGCTGATGAGCCAAGTGGACGACTGCGCCGGGCGCATCCGCAAAGCCAGGGCCAACGGCAAGACTGTCATGATGATTTACGGGGCGCACCTAATCAAAAACGGCGCCGCGCTTATACTCGACAACTTGATCGCCAACGGTTGGCTGTCGCATCTGGCCACCAACGGTGCCGGGACAATTCACGACTGGGAGTACGCCTGGCTTGGCCGCTCGACCGAGTGCGTTCGCTCGAACGTCGCCACCGGCACGTTCGGCACCTGGGAGGAAACGGGGCGCTACATTCACTTGGCGCTACTCGCCGGGGGGGTCGAGGGGCTGGGTTACGGTGAGGCGCTTGGCCGCTTTATCGCTGGGGACGGCGCTGATCTGCCGGCGGCGGACGAGTTGGCTTCGCTCATCGCGGCGGAACCGGCGCACGAGTTGGCTGCGGCCCGGGCGGCGTTACTCCATGCCATGCGTAACGGCTCTGCGCCGGAGGGACGGTGCGACCTCGAGCATCGCTGGAAGCAGGCTTCGGTCGTGGCTTCCGCCTACCGCCACGGGATACCGTTGACGGTGCATCCGGGCATCGGTTACGATATTATTTCAAACCACCCGATGTTCAACGGCGCGGCAATAGGCCGGGCGGCGCATGTCGATTTTCAAACATTCGCGGGGACACTCGATCAGCTTGACGGCGGTGTGCTGTTGTCGGTCGGCTCGGCCATTATGGGGCCGCAAGTGTTCGAGAAGGCGTTGAGTTGTGTGAACCACATTCGCCTGCAGGAAGGGCGGGAGATTGTGAAAAATCACTCAATGCACGTCGTCGATTTGCAGGATGGCGGCAACTGGGACTGGGCGCAGGGCGAGCCACCCGTCACCAGTGCTGCCTATTATCTACGGTTTTGCAAAACGTACGCCCGAATGGGTGGCTCGATGCATTACTTGCAGTGCGATAACCTAGCCTTCGTCCAGCATTTATCCCGTGCGCTGGATGACGCGGACCCATCGTGAAAGAGGAGCGTTTTGCTGAAATCGCCGACCAGTTTTCCGGTCTTCGCGTGGCGTTGGTCGGCGATTTTTGTCTGGATCGGTATCTCGAGATCGATCCCGCGCTGAGTGAAACTTCCATTGAGACCGGGTTGGAGGTTTTTAACGTAGCCAACGTTCGTTCGCAGCCCGGTGGTTGCGGAACCATTCTGAACAATCTGTCGGCGCTTGGCGTGGGAACGGTTTTCCCGGTGGGCTTCGCCGGCGAGGACGGTGAGGGGTACGAGTTGATGCGCTCACTTGGCCAAGTAGGCTTCGTTGACTTGAGCCATTTTTTTCAGACGCCCAAGTGCAGGACTTTTTCCTACACCAAGCCGCTGGTGATCGAGTCCGGGCAGTCGCCGAGGGAACTGAACCGGCTCGATTTCAAGAACTGGGCCCGCACGCCGCCGTCGGTGCAGGAGCGAATTGTCGAGTCGCTCAACGCCTTGGCCAAGCGGGTGGACGCGATGGTGCTGCTCGAGCAGGTGGACGAGGCTGACACCGGGGTGCTCGCCGGGGGCGTGCTCGATGCGCTTGGCAAAATCCGCCGCGACAACCCCGATCTGCTCATCCTAGCCGACAGTCGTCGGGGGCTGGGTCACTTTCCGTCCGTTGGCCTGAAAATGAATCGGGAGGAGTTTGCCGTGCTGACGGGCGAGACGGCTGGCTTGTCGTTGGACGATTTATGTGCGGCGATTGGGCGCTTGGCCACCGACCGGGGCCAGCCGGTGTTTGTGACCGTCAGCGAGGAGGGCATCGCCGGGGCCAAGCCGGGAAAGGCGCCGGAGCATGTGCCGTGTCTGCCTCTGCAGGGTGAGATCGACATCGTCGGTGCCGGGGATGCCGTGATGGCAAACCTGGCCATGGCCTTGGCCGCGGGCGCGGAGGTTGTCGAGGCGATGAGATTTGCAATGGCTGCCGCCTCGGTGGTGGTTCACCAATTAGGGACAACGGGAACGGCGAACTTGGAGGAGATTCGTCCCTTGGTTTGTGCTCACTGATAGTGGGGCGGCTTTGTGACATTGCGCTTGATGGAGTCCATCTCTTTTGTCTCCATGCCGGTGGCAGCCCGGTTCACCTGGGTCTGGAGTTGCTGAATCATTTTGTCGTGCTCGATGATGGTTTGGTTCAGGGACGCCACAAGCTGTTCCAAATGCGTCAGGTCGGACTCGATGTTTACCAGCCGTTTTTCATGCGACATGGGTGCAGGGTACCGCAGGCGGTGCAGGGGATCGATAGCGGAGGCCGGGCCAGTTTCAACGCGACCTGATTTTCCCTGACTTTTAACCGTGTTGTACGATAATCGCTTTTTTGAAAATGAATTTGGATGATGCAAAGGAACTGAAGAGACGCCTTGGCTTCGGCGTGAACCTGAACTCGGACGAGGACAGGCTGCGCTTGGCCGAGGTGATCAACGCCAAGTTGTGGTTTCGTGGTCAGCCGATCGTTGGCAAGGAGAGTGAGTTTGCCCTTCTCAAGGCAAGCAAGCATCTCCTGGCCAATTTGCAGGAAAAGAACCGTTTACTGGCAGAGTACTACTGCCCGGTGGATGCGCGAATCCAGAGTTTTCTGAACCGTTACCTTGCCGGTTGCGATGTCCCCAAGCTTCCGACCAACGCCCTCCAACTGGAGCATCACGGCCTGGCCCGGACCCTGTCGCTCCCGCCCGACAAGGATTCGTACAAATCGGAGCATGTTGACTCGTACCGGATTGAGCAGGGGGTGTTGCACAATCCAAGGAGCGATCGGCGAACCACAAAGGGGGTGTTTCATATCGTGGAAGGTGAGTTGCCGATTCCCCACGACAAAAAGCAGGTTCCCAAGGCCGTGTTTGCTGCGCTGCTTGCTCAAGCGTTCTCCCCGCCGGAAGGGGTGATGGAAATCCCCTTCACCAGTTCGCAGGAGGAGAGGGCGAGATTGTTTGTGTCGCTGTTGCTGCGCCCCGTGGTCACGCCCGGGGTCCGGGGTGTTTGTGAGGAGCGTTCGCTTGAGACCCGGTTTTTCGCGCCGGGCAGCTTGGTTTCTAATTTGGATTTCGTGGAGTCGATTTTTGGCAACGCCGGCGACCCGTACTTGAGCGAGAACGACGCAGCGCTCGATCCGGCGCATTGGACCGGGCACACCGGATGCGTGGTGCTTGCGCCCCACCTGGTTTTGTTGGGTAAAAAGGAACTGGGTTTGCCGCATGTTTCAGAGGCCACCGAACGGCAAAAACGCGACGGTATGTGCTGGGAGTCCGGTGAAGAGCGCTACAACGACGGCGGCGGGTTCAAGGTGGCTTGCCGGGACGCTTCCGGCGTCATGGTCACGCTGATCGCCGACAACTATTTTGGCTACTGTAAAAAAGAGGTGAAAACCCAGATCAGTTTCTCCGCCAATCTGCTGGGCAACGCAGAGGAGGAACACGCCGGTGGCGTGATCGCCTATCCCCGATATGACCTGGGCGAAGAGTTTCACCTGAGCAATTTCGTCAAGGAGGTGAACCATACCTTTGCGGAGATGATCCGGGAGTGGGGCGATCTCATGTGTTTTCAGCCGGAAGGGTATGCCATCGACAAGCGATTCCCCGACATCCAATACATTCCGGAGGATTCCATCGTGCGGTTGAGGGAACAGAGCATTTCCTGGTCGCGGGAGGGTGTCGCCCAGCGTATCCGGTTGTCGCCGGGCTTCACGTATGTGCTGCCGTCGGGCTACAAGGTTTCCATGGTGCGCCGTTCTGTGGGAGGGCATTGGCGTCTCGTGGGCAATGCCGCCGAGGGGGTCTTTTGCCACAAGCCGTGCACGGTGTCCGGTGGCGGCAAGTCGGAAATCTCCAAGTCCATCCGAGACGCCATTTTGGCCGGGCCGGTTTTTGTCGCAGATTTTCAAGAGGACATGGCATCGGCTGATGAAATCCTACAACGGAGCTTCTCGGGCCGGTTTAAGAATCCGCCGGATGTGAAACGCGGCCGCAGTATTCTGGATGAACGCCGATCGCTCGGCTCGGTGATCAAGTTGCTGACTCCCAGTCGCGCATACACGGACGAATACAACGAGTGGCTGGGCGGAATCCCCATGCACGTCAGAGATCTCGTTTTCACGGTCAAGCGGTTTTACCAACCGGAATGGAAGGGCGATTGGAGGAGGCTCTTTTCGGTGGACGCGGTCAACGGCCAACCGGGAAAGGAACTCAAGTACAAGCAACAAAAACTGGTGGCTCAATATTTGCGCGTCGGCTTCACCGGGGACGGACTTTGGCGGACGTTCACGCTGCGAAAAGATTTCATCCCCTCGGTCAAGTTGCAGCGCGAGGATGACATTTCCGCCAGCACCGTGTTGCCGTCGGGGGCTCTGTCGCACCTCAGGGATGATGAACATCGTCCCTCGCTCAAGTTTGCCTCCAACTGTGAGTACCGTTTCTTTCAGCGGCCCGATGACGCGGTGCTGCGGGGGTACGACAAAAATGCCGAGGCGGACTTCTGCCGCCGAAACCTTTTCGCCTCCAATTACCACCCTATTTCAAGGCAGGAGGCTCGGGATGAGGTCGATGATGCCCTTCAATTCGGGGAGTACACCGCGAACCTTCAGGAAGTCTTTCGCGGCTTTCTCGACGACTCCAACCCTCGCGAGTTCATGGCGTCATCGGCGTTGCCGCGAATCGTGGACGGTAAGCCGACGAAGAACCCGCGCTATCTCCAAAACCGGCCTGACGTGGAGGACACGAGAGGGCGCTACCTGGCAAACATCGGCACGCGCCTGTACCGTCGCGTGCCGCTTGGCCAAGCGGTGCTGAACCCCGTCGATGCCGTCCTGGCCGGACGCCGTAACAACCCGCCTGACGCCAAGGCCGGCATCCGAGCCCTCGCCGTTTACGGGCCGATCCATTATCAGGAACTGCCTGAACTGTTCATGGACTTCGTCAGCTCGCTCACCGGCAAATCCCCGTCAACCACCGGGGCCGGCTCTGAGGGCGCACTGACCAAGGGGCCGTTCAATGCGCTGTTGCCAGTGGTCGACCTGAACAACGCGCTGGTCAGTTACATGCTGACGAGCGACGACTGCTTCACCTCCGCCGCAGGTTACATTGGCCCAAAGTACCGCGTGAATCACGACATCAGCCTGTTGATTCCGGAACTTTGGGCTCGCATGTCCTCCGGTGAACGCCGGGCAGATTATCTGATCCGGGAAGGGTACTTGGAGAAGGTGGATGATTTCGATCACGCCGGTCGGACCGTTCTGGCCGGCCGACTTGGCTATCGGATTACGAGCCGGTTCGTGCTGGATTTTTTCGGTCGAATTTTCACCAACCCGGACGCCGTCGTGCCCGGAGACATGCTCAAACCCGAGTTGCAGGGGATCGACGATTTTGTGGATGGTGTCAACAACATCGTCGAGACTCAGCAGCGAATTGCTGGGCACTATTTTGAGGATGGCTCCATCGATGATGCCATCCCGCCGTTACGGGCGCTGCTGCACATCATGGCGCATGGGCAGTTCGAGGGTAAAACCGCCGCCGACCCGGAGATACGCAGCCTGTTCGACCAGGAAAAAGTGCGCGGGCAAAGTTGGTATCATGATCGGATCAAGTCCAAGCAGACGCGCGACGTGGCTTATCTCGAAAACCAACTGGCCTACATGAAGGCATTCCTCGAGAAGGAAACCCACCGCGAAGAGGCTGGCCGACTCGGCTTGGGCAAGCGCGTGGCCAAGGTGGAAGACGAACTCGCGTTCGCCAGAAGCAGCGACTGCCTCGCCGCTCTCACCGGCACGATTGGCCTGGATTGTTCGCTTAAATAATCAGGAACAACCGAGGGTTTATAAGGGGGAAGATGGCTCCTGAGCAGGGACTTGAACCCCGAACCTATTGGTTAACAGCCAACCGCTCTACCATTGAGCTACTCAGGAACTCCCCCAAGGTTCGTCAACAGATTTCGCCAATCAATCTGCATTATCACCGGCTCAAGCGTGATCCGGACGCTCTTGGCTTGAGTTCCACCCGCCCAAGCGCCATACCGGCTTGGTGCAGTTGAACCCTCAAGCCGCCGCCAAAGTTATGAATGCGGCAACATCGTTGCGCCCGATTCTCGGTATCGTGTTGGGCAGCGCCTTTGGCCAAGTGGCGGAGTCGATCGAGGTCGATGCGACCGTTGATTTCGCCGCTCTTCCCGGATGTGCCGCATCCAGCGTCGAGGGTCACACCGGTCAGTTTATCATTGGGCGACTGGGCGGCGCCGACGTCGTGGTGCAGGCCGGCCGGTTGCACTACTACGAGGGCCACTCGATGGCTCAGGTGACATATCCGATCCGGATCATGGCCGCGTTCGGTGTCGAGCAGGTGTTGCTGACCAACGCCGCCGGTGGCATCGCGGCAGACTTGGCAGTCGGCGACTTCATGCGCATCATCGACCACATCAATCTGATGGGGGCCAATCCACTGCGCGGCGAAGCGGCGGCGGGACTGCCGGGCTTTGTGGACATGTCTGCCGCTTACTCCGAGTCGCTTGGCCAAGCGCTTGGCCAAGCCGCCGCCGACTGCGGGATCGAGTTGAAGAGCGGTGTTTTTGCGGCGGTGTCCGGCCCAAGCTACGAGACGCCAGCAGAGATTCGAGCCTTCGCAACGCTGGGCGCCGACGCCATCGCCATGAGCACCGTGCCGGAAGTTATCGTCGCCCGTCAGCTTGGCCTCGGGGTCTCCGGTTTGTCATGCATCACCAACGCCGCCGCCGGCTTGGCCAAGTCAGCGATCAGTCACGGAGAAGTCCTCGAACAATCCCGCCAAGCCAGCGACCGCGCGACGCGGCTGCTGAAACGCTTTTGCGAGTTAGTACGGATTAAGTGGATTTTAGTTCTTGTTGATTCGGTGTTGTGTTTATGCAATTAGAACATCAGGAATTAACAGAAAAAGTGTTCAAAGCCTTCTACGTGGTTTAAAACACGCTTGGTTTTGGGTTCTTGGAGAAGTTTTATGAAAACGCTTTGCTTCATGAACTTGGAAAAACGCAATTAGCCCTCAAACAACAGGAACGGGTTGATGTTCGTTACGGCGGAATTCCTGTTGGGGAACACTTTGCGGATGTTGTCGTGGAGAATCTTGTTCTCGTGGAATTGAAATCGAGCAAGCAGTTGATTGACTGGGATGAGGCCCGGTTGTTGAATTATTTGAAAGCAACAAAGTACGAAGTGAGCCTATTACTAAACTTCGGCACAAAACCAGAAATCAAGCGAAAGGTATTTGACAATTTCAGGTAGTAATTGGGCGGAAATTCTCACAATCTAGTTTTCATCCGGAAACCCCGCGATCCGCGTTCATCTTTGTCCCGTTCTCAAAAACATTTGGAATTAGACTGAAAAGTTACTCTGGTTGTGTTCATCTGCGTCCCTTTTAACGCATCACTAAAATGAAGTTTGCCATTTGCAATGAGGTTTTCGAGGGTTGGGCGATTGACGACTCCATCAAGTTTGTCGCCGACACGGGTTACAATGCCATCGAGATTGCGCCGTTCACGCTGGCGCAGTATGTGACCGATGTGCCGGTGGCGGAGCGGCGTCGGATTCGCGACATCGCCGCCGACAACGGCATCGGAATCTCGGCGGTACACTGGGTGCTCATCAATACCGAGGGCATGTACATGACGCACACTGACCCGGCGGTACGCAGCAAAACGTCGGATTACTTTTGTGAGTTGGTGAAGTTTTGCGCTGACCTCGGCGGCGAGGCGATTGTCGTCGGCTCGCCCAAGCAGCGCAATCTGCTGCCGGGAGTCAGCTTTGAGCAGGCGTGGGAGTTGGCGAGGGAGACGTTTGTTCCGTCGGTCAAGTTGGCGGAAGACATGGGGGTGACGATTTGCTTCGAGCCGTTGGCTCCGTCCGAGACGGATTTTGTGAACACGGCTGCAGAGGGCATTGAGTTCATTCGGCAGTTCGACAGTGACGCCTTCAAGATTATCCTCGACGTGAAGGCGATGTGTTCCGACCCGAAGCCGATACCGGATATCATCCGCGACTCGCATCCGAATTTCGCCTACTTCCACGCCAACGACGCCAACCTCAAGGGGCCGGGTTTTGGTGATGTCGATTTTAAGCCGATCTTTGGTGCGCTGAAGGAAGCCGGCTACGGCGGCTTTGTGTCGGTGGAGGTGTTCGACTTCGAGGAAGGCCCCGAGACGATCGCCCGCGACAGTCTGCGCTACATGAGGGAAGCCTCCGCGTAAACAAAGCGCTTATTGGCGTGCCTGCAGTTCGTAGTTGAGCACGGCGAGGCAGTAGATGGCGGCGGTCTCGCTGCGGAGCACAAGCGGGCCAAGCGTGATCGGCTGGGCACCTGTGCGGATGGTGTTGATTTCCGCCGGCGTATAGTCGCCTTCCGGCCCGACCCAGATCGCCAGTTTGCCCGGCGCTTGGCCGTGCTCGACGGCGTGGGCGTCGATTTGTTCGCGGGGGTGTTTTGCGTCGGGTTGCAGCGTGGCGATCAGCGAGAGATCGGATTGGCGCGCATCATCCAGGGCTGCTTTGGGCGTCATTGGCAACTCAAGCCTGGGCAGCCATGCGGAGCCGCATTGCTTGATCGACTCGATGCAGATGCTTCGCCATTTCTCGACCTTGGCCGCTGTCCTGGCGTTGTCCCAATCCGGCACGGAGCGCTCGGACAGCACCGGCACGATCCGGTTCGCGCCGAGTTCGGTTGCTTTTTGCACAATAAAATCCATCGCTTTGCCCTTGGCCACAGCTTGGTAAAGCGTGATCTCGAAGGGCAGGGGGGGGATGCTGTTTTCTTGGATAATCTCCAGTGTTGTCGAGTCGTTGCGAGCCTCCGCCGCCTGGCAGAGCAGTTCCTTTCCAGCGCCGTTCAGCACGACAACGCGATCCCCCTCGCGCAGACGCAGCACCGAGCGAGCGTGCTTGGATTCCGTCGGGGAGAGGCGAAGCGGGTTGTTGTGGCACTCCTCGGGGGGGATGAAAAATCGGTGCATGAAACTGGGGTGACTAGCTGAAAAACTTCCTGGTCTTCTCGAAGAAGGAGCCGCGTATGGGGTTGACACGGTCGTCGCAGAGTTCGCCGAACTCGCTTAGCTTGGCCTTCTGATCCGCGTTCAGGCGGGTCGGCACCTCGACGATGACCCGCACGTGCAGGTCGCCGTGCCCGTAGCCCTGCACGTTTTTGACACCTTTACCCCGAAGCCGCAGGATGGTTCCGGACTGGGTTCCGGGAGGCACGTTGATTCGGGTGCTCCCGTTGAGGGTGGGCACTTGGATCTCCGAGCCAAGCGTTGACTGCACAAAGCTAACGGGCACTTCGCACTGCAGGTCGTCGCCGTCGCGCTCGAAAAGCTCATGCTTATTCACGTGCAGCACGACGTACAGGTCGCCCGATTTGCCGCCGTGAATGCCGGCCTCGCCGTTACCGGTTGAACGCAACCGCGCGCCGGTATCGACGCCGGCCGGGACGCGGATGGTGACTTTGCTGGACTTGTCGCGGCGCCCCTCGCCGTTGCACTTGGGGCATGGCTTGTCGATGGAGACACCGCTGCCGTGGCATCGGGGACAAGTCTGCGCCACGCTGAAGAAGCCCTGCGACTGGACGACTTGCCCGCGGCCGTTGCAGGTGCTGCATGTCGAGCGCCGTCCGCCGTCCGCTGCACCGCTGCCTTTGCAGGAATCACAGGAGTCGAGCTTGCTGAGGCGGATTTCCTTTTCGCAACCGTGGACGGCTTCCTCGAAGGTCAACTCCATGTCGTAGCGCAGATCGGAGCCGCGCGACGGGCCGGAGGAACTGCGTTGGCCGCCGCCGCCAAACAAATCCTCAAAAACGCCGCCGCCGCTGCCGCCGCTGAACACCTCCCGGAAAATGTCGAATGGATCGTGAAACCCTCCGCCGCCGCGACTGGCCCGGGAACCCGCGCCGAACGCGGCGTGGCCAAACTGGTCGTAGGCCGATTTTTTCTCGGGATCGCTCAGGGCCTCGTAGGCTTCAGCGATTTCCTTGAATTTCTCCTCGGCCTCCTTGTTGTCGGGATTCTTGTCAGGATGATATTTGACGGCGAGCTTGCGGTAGGTTTTTTTGATTTCATCAGCGGAGGCACCCTTGCTGATGCCCAGCACCTCGTAGTAATCGCGCTTGGCCATGCTTATTGCTCGTTGGTTTCCTCGGTCTCCCCGGGGGGGGCGGCCACGACAACGGAGGCAGCCCGCAGGAGGCGATCCCTCAGCCGGTAGCCTTTGCGGGTTTGCTCGATCACGGTGCCCTCGTCGGCCTCGTCGGTTTTCTTGCGTGACACGGCTTCGTGTTGGGAAGGGTCAAACGCTTGGCCGGTGGCGTCGATTTCAACAAGCCCGACCTCCTCGAGCGTTCGCCTGAGTTGGGCGTGAACCATCTCGATGCCGGTCTTCAGCGAGTCGATTGTGCTGTCATCCGCGTTCCGGACGGCTGACATGGCCATCTCGAAACTGTCCATCGTTGGGAGCAGTTGCTCGATGAGGGACTCGTTGGCGTAGCGGACGGCATCCTGCTTCTCCTTGGCCAAGCGCTTGCGAAGATTGTCGGCCTCGGCGACCTGGCGCTGAAGCCGGTCATAAAACTCCTCCGCCTTGGCCGCCTGTTGTCGAAGCTCATTGACTTCCTCCGGGGTGGGCGGGGGGAGTTCCTCCTCCTCTTCAGGTTCGGTTTCACCGGGCTCAGGTTCCTCGTCCGCCGGGTCGTCCGCTTGGCTTTGCTGATCCGGTATGGACGGGGCGTTATTGTCTTTCTCCTCCGAGTCGTTGATCTCGATTTGGGTGGTGTCTTGGTTTTCCTCTTTGGCTTCCCTGCTCATGGATGTCTGCCGATAACCGGCGGCAAATGTTGTACACGACGCTCCTATACAGGGCAACCGCGAAGCGCGGGCGGGAGGTTGTTTGCATCAATTGGGGTTTGCCGGTACGATTCGGGAAGGTTTTAGCGAATGCCGGAAAAGACAAAAAAAGAGGTACAACCTCAGGCTCGAGAGTATTTTGAGAAGGGGATCATCGCGCTGCGAAAGGACAATCTCGACTACGCGACCAAGCTCTTCGAGCAGGCGCTACGGCGTGAGCCGGGGTTTTTCGAGTGCCGCGAGGCCCTACGCCTCAACCAGTTCAAGCGTTCCGGCAAGAAGAGCGGCCTCTTCAAGATGTTCGGCAAGACGACTTCGACGTCGCTTTTGCCGAAGGGCCAGTTGGCGTTGAAAAAGGATCCGATTGAGGCGATCGAGGTGGCCGAGCAGGTCCTGAATGACGACCCATATAGCGTGATGGGCAACAAGCTTTTGGCGGATGCCGCCACGGCGGCCGGGTTCCCTCGCACGGCGCTGTTCGCCTGGGATCTTGTCATGCAGAAACACCCGGATGACAAGGCCAACACCATGCGATACTGTCAGGCGTTGGTAAATAACGGCGACGTGGCCAAGGCGGAGGAAACATGCACGGCATTGGCCAAGGCGCACCCCAGCGACCAGGAGGTGCTGCAGTTGTCCAAGAACCTGACGGCTAGCCGAACCCTGTCCGAGGGCGGCTACGACAAGGTCGCCTCCGGTGAGTCCGACTACCGCGCGGTGCTGAAGAACGAGACAGAGGCGGTGTTGCTCGAGCAGGAGAACCGGCGTTCCGAGCAGGAGTCCACAGCCGAGAACCTTATCAAGGAGTACGAGCAGCGGTTGGTGGACGAGCCGGAGAACCTGAAGCTCATTCGCTCGCTGGCGGAACTGCACAGCCGCGTGAAGAATTTTGACAAGTCAGTCGGCTACTACGAGCGCTTCAACAAGACCAACCTGCGCTCCGATGCTGCCGTGGACCGGGCTATCGTGGACACGAAACTGTTGCAGTTCGACTGGCGGATTGAACAGGCCGGCCAAGGCGATGCCGGCGAACTGAAAGTCGAGCGCAATGCGTTTGAGATGGAGCAGATCCGGCGCTTGTCCGACACATACCCCTCCGACTTGTCACTGCGATACGACCTCGGTATGCTGCAATACGAGGCCGGCGAGATCACCCCGGCGATCCAGTCCTTCCAGCGCTCGCAGGCCAATCCCCACAAGGAAATCCCGTCGTTGATGTATATGGGCAAGTGCTTTGCCAAGCGCGGCATGAACGACATGGCGGCGGGGACCCTGCAAAAGGCGCTCGATAAGAAGGAAATCATGGACGACGAAAAAATGGATTTGCACTACCAACTCGGCTGCGTGCTCGACTCGATGGATCGGACGGAGGAATCGATCGAGCAGTTCAAGCTCATTTACGAGCGCGACATCGGCTATCGCGATGTCGCCGACCGGGTGGATGCCTATTACGCCAGCCTTGAATAGGGCGGCGGCTGGAATGATGAAATCAATGACCGGTTACGGGCGGGGTGAATACACGGCTAAAGGCACGCGCATTACGGTCGAGTTGAGCTCGGTGAACCGCAAACAGGCCGAAGTGTCGCTGGGTGTCCCGTCGGAGTTGGAGTCCATCGAGTCCGACTTGCGCGACCTGATCCTCGCCTCGGTTTCCCGGGGCCGAGTCAGCGGCAGGGTGGCTTTGCAGCGTTCCGGCGTGGACCGCGCTTCTGCCGTTGCCATCAACGAGGCTCAAGCCAAGGTGTACCGGCGGGAACTGAGCAAGTTGGCCAAGTCGCTGAAGATCCCTGACAACCTCTCGCTGGACAGTCTCCTGCGCCTGCCCGGTGTCCTGGAAACCTCTGAGCCAACGCTCGATGCCAGGGCATTTCGTCCGCCAGTAAAGCGTGCGCTTGCCCAAGCGCTCGAGGGGTTGCTGGCGATGCGCGAGAAAGAGGGAGGCAACCTTGCCCGGGACTTGGCCAAGCGCCTGTGCAAGCTGCGCCGCGTCGTCAAGCGGGTGGCCAGGCGTGCCCCGGACGTGCTGAAACACCACCGGGAGCGACTGATCGAACGATTGAAAAACGCCAAGGTCGACGTGCCCGATATGGACGATGATCGTCTCCTTAGGGAGGTTGTCTATTACACGGATCGCACGGACATCACCGAGGAATTGACCCGGCTAAGGAGCCACTTTGTCCAGCTGGAGGAATGCCTGTCCGACAATGTGCCAGTGGGCCGCAAGCTCGATTTTCTGGCTCAGGAAATGTTTCGGGAAATCAACACGATCGGCTCCAAGGCGAACGACGCCAATATTTCCAGCGAGGTGGTCACCCTGAAAACCGAGTTGGAAAAAATCCGTGAACAAGTTCAGAATATCGAGTGACTGACGCCGTTTCCAGCACGCCGCTTGTCGTGGTGATCTCCGCCCCATCCGGGGCCGGCAAAACCACGCTTTGCGACAACGTCCGCGCCGCCCTTCCAAGCGTGAGCCGTGCGGTGACCTGTACCACCCGCAAGCCGCGCGAAGGCGAGTTGGATGGCGTCGATTATTATTTTCTCGGAGAGGATGAGTTCCTCGGTAGAGTAGAAGGCGGCGAGTTTCTGGAGAACGCAGTCGTGCACGGAAACCATTACGGCGTGCTGAAGTCGGAGCTGCGGGCCAAACTCGCCGAGGGGAGCGACGTACTGCTCAACATCGACGTGCAGGGCGCGGCGACCATCCGTGAAGCGGCGGCGGACGACCCGGTTTTGAGCGAGGCGTTGCTCACTGTTTTTTTGTGTCCGGCAAGCTTGGATGAGCTTGAGCAGCGGCTTCGCGGTCGGTCCACCGACTCGGATGAAATCATCGCCAAGCGCCTTGCCATCGCCAGGGATGAAATGGATCAGGCTGAAAAATTTGATCACACGCTGACCAGCAAAACCAGGGAGGCCGACCTCGGGCAGATGCTCGGGATCATCGAGCGCGCCCGTCTGGCCAAGAGGGAAACTGTATCGACCGATGAGTGAATCCAAAAAAATCGTGCTTGGTGTGAGCGCCTCGATCGCCGCTCACAAGGCGATCGACCTGGCCAGTCTGTTGGCCAAGGCCGGGTGTGTGGTGGATGTGGTGCTGACACGCGACGCGCAGGAATTCGTCAAGCCGCTTCCGTTCCAGACGCTCACGCGCAGGCGGGTGATCACGAGCCTGTACGATGAGGAGGAAACCGGGGTCGCGCACATCCGCGCCGCCGATGAGGCGGACTTGCTGCTGATCGCCCCGGCGACAGCGAACACCCTGGCCAAGCTGGCTCACGGCTTGGCCGACGATGCGCTGGGCTGCGTGGCGCTGGCTTTGCGGCTCGAAGCCAAGGTTTTGGTTGCCCCGGCGATGAACGGCAGCATGTGGCGCCACCCCGCCACCGTGGCCAATGTGGCGACGCTGACGGCGCGGGGCGCGGAGTTTGTCGGGCCGGACGACGGTCTGTTGTCCTGCGGTTATATGGGCATCGGGCGGCTCTGGCCCGTGGACGGAATCGCCAACCGCGCCCTTGAGTTGCTCGGCTTGGAGCAGTCAAACGATTGATCAAATGGCCTCCCCCAGGGGCAACAAGACTTGGATAGACTGGTGGCGCTTGTCCCAGTTGTTCCGTTCTATTGCGCCCGATGACGGCTCGCAGCGTTCGCGAATTCGATTCATGGAGCGCAACACCGTACTGCCGGTCAAGGTGGTTTATTTTCTCGTCCTCATTTTTTACCTCTACTTTGGTGAGTGGCCCGAGATGGACGCCGACCGGGTGCGCTGGACGTTGCTGCGGACGATCCAGTGGTTCTTCATTTTTTGCCTTATCGTGAATGTGGCGATCGGCGTGATGCTCATTCGGATGGAGGAGTTTTCCACGCGGGTGCTTCGGGAGGTGGTGTTTTCCATCTGCCTGTTTGACGCGGTCCTGCTGGCGATGATGACCGAGTTGACGGGCGGCTTTGAGAGCTTCCTGTTTTGGATGTTCCTCGGGCTGCAGATTCGCAACGCAATCAGCATGCCGATTGCATCGACGCAAATCGTGGCCAACCTCTCGGTCAGTGTGATTTATCTGTGTGCCGGTGCGTTCGACATTATTGTTGCCCGCTCGGAGGAGGAACTTGAAACTATCACGGGCGAGCCGGTGATGCTGCGGGCGCTATTGTTGGTGCTGATGACGGCCTGTGGTTACGGGTTGCAGGTGTTGATCGACAAACAGCGCCGGATGGATGCCGAGGAGGATGAGTTCGATCGACGCCAAAGCCAGCTTCAAGCCTCGGGCCGGTTGGCGGCGGAGATTGCGCATCAGGTCAAGAACCCGCTGGCCATCATCAACAACGCAGCGTTTGCCCTTGGCCAAGCGCCGAATGAAAACGAATCGGCCAAGCGCCAGGTCGCCCTGATCCGGGAGGAGGTCAACAAGGCAGATCAAATCGTCACCAAGCTGATGGGCTACGCCCAGTTGGTCGAGGGCCGCTTGGCCAAGCTCGACGTGAACGAGACGCTTGAGGCGGCGCTGTCGCAGGTGTTCCCGAAGGGGAGCAAGTTCGGCACCCGGATCAGGCGCGAGTACGGGATTGCGCTACCGCCGCTCCTGGCCCAGCCCGAGCACATCAGCGAAGTGTTCGTCAATATCATTCAAAACGCCCGGGAAGTGATGGACAACGACGGCGAAATCCGTATAAAGACCAGTTACGAGGGAGATTATACCTTCCGGGTGAGCATCGAGGACAACGGCCCAGGGATACCGTCGGAGCGCTTCGAGGCCGTCTTCGAGCCGTACCACACCACCAAGGAAAAAGGCACCGGACTGGGCTTGGCCATCGTCAAGCACAACACCGAGCTATACGGGGGAACGGTAAAAATCGAATCCGAACTTGGAAAACACACCCGCTTCAATCTAATCTTCCCGGGGAGGACAGCCCTCCGGCTCCAGACTTCATGAACGGAAATCTCAGGCTATTGGTCGTGGACGACGAGCGCAACATGCGTGAGTCGCTCAAGACGGTTCTCGAGTCGCGCGGTACGCTCGTCGACACCGTCGAGTCGGCGGAGGAGGGGTTGGCGGCCATTGAGGCGTCCGGTTATTTTATGGTCATCACAGACGCGCGCCTCGAGGGGATGAGTGGCTACGATTTCCTGCGGGAAACCCACGAGCGCTGGCCGGACTTGCCGGTTCTGATGATCACCGCCTACGCCACGCCCAAGCTGGCGGTGGAGGCGATCCAGACCGGTGCCATCGATTACCTGTCCAAGCCGTTCGAGCCGGAGGAACTGCTGCACTCCGTCAACCGCTGCGCCGAGCGGCATCAACTCATCCAGCAAAACGAGAAACTCAAGTCGCGCCTGCCGTATGGTTATCAACTGGATGACATCATTGGGAACTGCCAAAGCCTGAAGGATTTGCGGGAGATGGTCCGGACGGTTGGACCGACCGAGGCGACCATCCTGATTCTCGGCGAGAGCGGCACCGGCAAGGAGTTAATCGCGGGATCCATCCACCACTCCAGCCAGCGCCGCGAAGAGACCTACGTGCGCCTGAACTGCGCGGCAATTCCCGAGACACTGCTCGAGAGTGAACTGTTTGGGCACGAGAAAGGTTCTTTCACCGGGGCGGTGAAACAAAAGACCGGGCAAGTGGAGGAGGCCAACGGCGGAACCCTGTTTCTAGACGAAATCGGCGAGATGTCCCGTTCCTTGCAGGCCAAGCTGCTGCGTTTTCTCGAGGACGGCACGTTCGTCCGGGTCGGTGGGACAGAGGAGCAGCGGGTGGACGTCAGGATTCTCGCGGCGACCAATCGGGACATTATTGACGCCATCGAGACCGGCGATTTCAGGGAGGACCTGTACCATCGACTGAACGTCGTCCAGTTGCGGGTAGCCCCGTTGCGCGATCGAGACGGGGACGTGACCCTATTGGCGGAACATTTTCTCTCGGGGTTTGCCCGGAAGATGAACAAGCAATTCCAGCCACTCTCCAGCGAGGTGCGGCACATGCTCAACACACACCATTGGCCGGGCAACGTCCGCGAGCTGCGAAATACCATTGAGAGGGCAGTCATCCTTGCTACCTCCGACGTGATCCATCCAGTCAACCTCCCCGATTTCCGACTCGAGACCCGCCTTCGCAAGGAGGATGACTTAGGCATATCGTACGAGGGGCTTGCACTGGAAGAGGCGCTCGCCTCATTTGAGCGGGACATGATCCGGGCGGAGCTGGCCCGCAACAATTCTAACCTCAGTAAAACCGCGCAGAAACTGAGCATCAGCCGCCACGCCCTGCGCTACCGCATGACGCGACTGCAACTCACCAGTGAGGGAGGCGCGGACGATGAGGATAAACCAAGCGGCGAATGAATTATTCAATGGAACTCCCCACAGAAATACTGGCCCTTTTAAACCCCGGTAACCCGAGCACTGGAGGTGGTTTTATCTATGCGCTAAAGGTGCCGTTGCTGATTATGGCAATCGCACTCGGCTTGGCTCTGGTCATTGCCATTGTCATCCTGACCATGCAGCGGGATGGCGGAGGCAAGCGATCTCGACACGGACGCTCCACACGATTGTCGACGGCTAAGCCGGCGGCTCCGGGCGAGGAAGGCGCTAGCCGGAAGAAACGCCGCCGCCATAAACGTCGGCGGCGGGATCATCGAAAACGGAACCCGACTCTGTCCGAAACCGGCGGCTTGCCCCCGAAAAAAGAGGACGATCCAGGGGAGCCGGAAACGGAACCGGATCAGTGACGCAAGTATCTCAAAGCCAGTTAATTACGGCGAAAAGCGGCTCCAATTTGGCAGCCGCATTTTTCTTGCTTCCGAAGGCCAGGCGGAGAGGGATGGTCGCACTTTACGCCTTTTGCCGGGAGGTGGATGATGTCGCGGACGATGACGCCGTGCCCTTGGCCAAGCGCGCCGAAAAGCTGCAGCGATGGAGGGACGACATCCGGCGCGCGTGCGAGTGGGGCGAGCCTCAATTCGAGGTCTGCCGCGAGTTGCGACCGTTTATACGGGAATACAGTTTGCCGTTCAGCTTGTTTGACGAGTTGCTCATTGGCATGGAGTCCGACTTGAAAAAAACGCGGTACCGTGACTTCGACGAATTGAAACTTTACTGCCATCGTGCGGCCTCGGTGGTGGGGCTTTTGAGCATTCGAATTTTTGGTTGCGATGGCGAAACGTCAAAACGCTACGCGGAAAACCTTGGCCAAGCGCTGCAGTTGACCAACATCCTGCGCGACGTCGCCGAGGATGCGGCGCGAGGCAGGATCTATCTGCCACAATCGATGCTCGAAAAACACTCGGTCGACGAGAGTGATATTCTGGAGGGTCGCTTCACTGTCGGTTACGAAAACGCCGCACAGGAAATCGCCGAACGCGCCTGGGCGCATTACCGGCTGGCTCGCGAATCATTCCCATTCGGGCAGAAACACCAGCTCGTCGCCTCGGAAGCCATGGGTGCGATCTATTGGCGGTTGCTGATGAAACTTCGCGTTGTGCGGTACAATGCCTTTCAGTCGAATCGGCGCAGGTTGAAAACCGGTCGCTTGGCCAAGCTGGCCATAGGTTTGAAAACCTGGCTTTGGTTGAGGCGCAAGACCTACAGGCCGGTTTACGGTTAATCGGCCCGTCCGGCCAATCGCTCGAGCCTCGTTTCGAGTTGGTTGCGGAAGATATACCGGTTGTGAGGTGTGATCACGACCGGCCGCTTGCCGCTTTTGCGGTACAAAACCAGCATGCGGTGGTTCCCCTTCAGCGTGTTGCGCCAAACTTCCGGCTTGCCCTTGAGACGTTTTGAAATGCGAGCGATATCCGACAGAGGTATTCTGCGCAGGGCAAATCCCATCCACTCCACCACCACGGCCTTCGAGCCGACGCGGAAATCAATTCTGGGCATCGCCCAAAAGATCGTCAGGACGATGAACCCCCATGCCCCGAGGACGGCCCAGATAATTAACCCCCAATTCTCTGATATGAATTCCAATTGCACGTTTGGTTGATTGCCGAGCGCTACCTCGGATCGGGAATAAACAGTGTTTGCCCTATTCGCATCGTTCGCGGATTCAGCTTCGGGTTTGCGTCGAGAACCGACTTGAGCGTGATTCGTTTTTTTGCGCCCTGACTTTTTAAATCAGCATTGTAGGCGGCGATGATGGCCGAGATGGTTTCGTCTTTCTGCACTGTATGCTCAAAACTTTTTTTGGAATTGGGGGAGGTCTTGGTTGTTCTCCCACCACTCGAGCCGGATCGAAGCAGGGCTTTCATTTCCTTGAGAATCAAATCCTTGTCCTGTACGCGTTTTCGATCCACTTCGCGGATGGACTTTGCCAGGCCCTCGAGGTCGTCACGGGTGGCGGTGGCGGTATCTTTTGTCGCGGTCTTGGCCCGGAGCAGTTGCACCTCGCCCCGGAGTTTTGAGAGTTCGCTCTTGAGAGCGTTATGGGCCATGAGCAGGTCTTCGAGTTGGCTCTGCAATCGCCGATAATCCTCCCGGATGGCACGTGCATCGAGTGAAGGCCCCTTGGCCATGGCGGGGGAGGTTTCCAACAGGCAAACCGTTGCCAAAAACGAGGTGAACAACAACAAACGCTTCATGCGGACAACGTAAGTCCGTGCTCCAGCAAACTCAAGCCGCAGTCGGTTGTTTCGCAAATTTTTGATTGCCACCACTTGCCCAAGACGGCTCAATTCGCGCCGTGCAAACCTGTTTTCGATGGTTGACCAACCTTTTCCCGCTCTGGTCTGTCCTTGTGGCGGTGGTGGCTCTGGCTTGGCCGGGCGCATTCGACTGGTACTCGGGCACGATGATCCAAGTTGGCCTTGGCATCATCATGCTGGGAATGGGGCTCACGCTGACACTCGACGACTTCCGGCGGGTGTTCGTGATTCCGTTTGCTCTGCTTGGCGGCGTGGCTCTTCAATTCGCAGTGATGCCGTTCCTGGGTTGGGGTATCGGTCACATGATGCAACTACCAAGAGACATGGCCGTTGGTTTGGTGCTGGTTTCCTGCTGCCCCGGAGGGACCGCCTCGAATGTCGTCGCCTTTCTCGCCCGGGCGAATGTTGCTTTGTCCGTCAGTATGACCGGCATCTCCACGATGCTGGCCGTGGTGCTGACACCGTTGCTCACTAAATTGTATGTAAACGAAAGGGTGTCGGTTGATGCACTTGGCTTGTTGCAGAGCATTTTGATCATCGTGATTTTGCCTGTCGCCGTCGGTGTTGGGATCAACCACTTGTTTGGCAAAGCAGCCAGACGGGTTGCTGTCGTGTCGCCGTTCGTCTCGGTGGTGTTCATTATCCTGATTGTTGGCTACATCCTCGCGCAAAACCGTGACTCCATCCTAGAGAATTGGCGCATGCTTGTCGCCGCAGTGTTGCTGTTGCATGTCGCGGGTTTTGGGCTTGGCTACGGTTTGGCCAAGTTGATGAAGTTCGACGAGCAGTCGAGTCGTACAGTATCGATCGAGGTAGGGATGCAAAACAGCGGCTTGGGTACCGCCTTGGCGACAGAGCATTTTACGGCCCTACCGTTGGTCGCCGTGCCGTGTGCTGTCAGTGCCGTGACGCACTGCATCATCGGCAGCATCGCCGCCGGGGTCTGGCGAATGATTAATGCCAGGTCAACCGGCGATCAGCAATAGATTGCCAACAGGTCGTTTCGGGTGTTTATTTCCCTCCTTTACACGGAGACATGGCTGACCCGAAAAACATACTCGACCTGTACTTTCTGGATGCCCGGGCGCGGTTGATCGACATTGCGGCGTTCATGGATCGTGTTGACCGGGCCGATGGCGGCGACGATTTCCGCTACGACGCCTTTCGCGCGGCTCTCAAGGCGCTGGAGAGCGGGAAACCGGATCGCGCCGGGAAGGTGCTGCTGGCGTTCAGTGACCCCACAGACGAACCGATTCCCGCGGCAACCACCAAGGCCGCCTGCGGTGCCTGGCCCGGCGCGGACAACGCTTAACCGGCGAAGACGATGCGTTACATTGAGCCACACGGCCACATGGTCAGCCGCACGACCGACGACTATCAAGCGATGGCGATGGCCGGTTGCCAGGCGGTCAGCGAACCGGCGTTCTGGGCCGGCTTCGACCGCAGCTCGGTGCAGGGTTTTTACGACTACTTCTGCCAACTCACCCAGCACGAGCCGCGCCGCGCCGCGATGTTTGGCCTGCCGCACTACACCTGGCTTTGCATCAACCCGAAGGAGTCGGAGGATCTCAAACTCGCCGATGAGGTGCTGGGGATCATCCCGGAATTCATGGGCAGCCCCAACGTCCTTGGTATCGGCGAGATCGGCCTGAACAAAAACAGTCGAAACGAGATGCTCGTCCTCGAGAAACACATCGACTTGGCGGCCAGCAACGACCAGTTGATCCTCGTCCACACGCCGCACCTCGAGGACAAGCGCAAGGGCACGCGACTGATTCTCGACGCGCTCAAGAGCGACAGTCGCATCAGGCCGGAGCGCTGCATCATTGACCACGTCGAGGAGCACACCGTCGGCATGGTGCTCGACGACGGCTTCTGGGCCGGCATGACCTTGTATCCGGAAACCAAGTGCACCTCCAACCGGGCGATCGATATTCTCGAGTTGTATGGCAACGAGCGCATCTGGATGAACAGCGCGTGCGACTGGGGCATCAGCGTGCCGTTGGCCGTGCCACGGGCGGCACAGGAAATGAAACGCCGAGGCTGCGACTCCGGGCAAATCGACAAGGTGATTTACCAAAACCCGATCGAGTTCATGAGTCAAAGCCCGCGCTTCACTGCGCCCGAGGGGCTATGAGCTTGGCCAAGCGCACATGAGGCTCAGCCACGGCATCCATCTCGCCTACTGCACAAACATCCATCGCGGCGGCGATTGGCCAGAGACATTTCGCTCGCTCAACGAGCACACGCTCCGGGTGCGTGACCGCGTGAGCAGCGCCAAGCCGTACGCGATCGGCTTGCGCCTGGGCGACAGCGCATCCCGCCAGCTTGCCCAAGTGGACGAGCTCGACAAATTCCGCGCTTGGCTCGAGCAAAACGACTGTTACGTCTTCACCATCAACGGGTTCCCGTATGGCGATTTTCACGGAAAACGAGTCAAGGAACAGGTTTACAAGCCGGATTGGACCACCGTCGAACGCGTCGAGTACACCAAGCGCTTGTTCGATATTTTGGCCGCGATCGCTCCGGCGGAGTCGGGCGGCAGCGTCAGCACGGTGCCGTGTTCCTTCAAGGAATTCATCAACACCGGCGAGCAGGTCGAGGCCATGCGCCGCAATGTTTGGGATGTGGTCGAGCACATCGACGCGCTCAGCGAAAAGACCGGCAAGGATTTGCATCTCGGACTCGAGCCGGAGCCGTTGTGTTATCTCGAAACCACCAGCGAGATGATCCGGTTTTACCGACAACTCCGCGACGACCGCCCCGGCGATGATCGCTTGTCCAGGCGCTTGGGCATCAACTACGACGCCTGTCACTTGGCCGTCGAGTTCGAGGAGGCCGCCAACGCGCTTGGCTCACTCATTGCCGAGGGGGTCCGGATCAGCAAGTTGCACTTCAGTTCCGCGCTCAAGGTGCGCCCAAGCGCCGAGACGCTCGACGGCTTGGCCGGCTTTGCCGAGGATATTTACTTTCACCAGGTTGTGGCTAATGGCGCGGACGGTTCGCTTACGCGGTACCGCGACTTGCCGGATGCCCTGGCCGCCGCCGCACGTGGCGAGATAAGCGGAGACACCGAGTGGAGAATCCACTTTCACGTTCCGCTACATTGCCCGCCGACTGCGTTGTTCGATACGACTGCCGATCAACTGCAGCGCGTCATCGAGACACTCGCAGCCAATCCGGCTATCTGTTCGCACATCGAGATGGAAACCTACACGTGGGAAGTATTGCCCGGTGAGTTGAAGCAGCGTGACGTTGTTGATCAACTCGCCGGGGAATACGACTGGACATTGGCCAAACTGGCAGAGCAGGGGATACACCCCGCTGACTGATATGCGCCCGAAGCGCGATTCATCCTACGGTTGCGTGAAGGCTCTGCTGCTGCTGGGGCGCGTCTCCAACCTGCCCACCGTCTGGTCGAACTGTCTCGCCGCCTGGTTGCTGGCCGGCGCCGCGTTGGTCGAGTCGGCGGATGTGCAGGGCTTTGCCTGGCTTATTGCCGGTGCGACGCTACTTTTTCTTGCGGGCATGTTTCTCAATGACGCCTTCGACGTTCAATTCGACCGCGAGTATCGTCCCGAGCGGCCGATCCCCAGTGGCGCCATCAGCGGCAAGGCGGTTTGGGTGCTGGGCATTGGCCAACTGCTGCTCGGCCTTGGTTGCCTCGTCTGGGTGAACACCTTGGCGACGCTCTGCGCGCTTGGCTTGGCCGGGAGCATTCTGGTGTACGACTGGCTGCACAAACGCACGACTTGGTCGCCGCTACTCATGGGGCTGTGCCGCTTGTTCCTGTATCTCCTGGCCGGGGCAACAGCCACGGGGTCGCTTGGCATTACGGTTGTTTTAAGCGCTGTTGCGCTGTGGGCGTACATCTTCGGGTTGAGCAACATTGCCCGGCGCGAAGCCACCGGCGGCAGGGTCAACTCATGGCCGTGCTGGCTGCTTGGGTTGCCGTTGGCGCTCGCTTTCGCGCTGCCATATTGCCACGGGGATGCTGACGTGGCATGGCGCGGAGTGATAGTTGCGGCTGGCTTGTATGCCTTGTGGACGGTTCGGAGTTTGCTGTTCACCTTCAAGTCCATGATCCCGCAACACGGACGAACCGTCTCCGGGCTGCTTGCCGGTATTGTGCTGTTCGACTTCCTGCTCGTGGCGAACCAGGACATGCAGATGGGTATCGTGTTTTTTGGGCTGTTCGGCTTGGCCCTGTTATTTCAGCGCTACATTCCCGCCACATGAAACCAGTTGCCAACAAAGGATTGGCTCGCTTTTTCCCGGCGTGCCGTAACAATTCTCACGCCGATAACGTATGGTTCATTTGCCGAGCCAACCGCTTGGCCAAGCAAGAACGTTGAAAACCAGGACACAAAAAATTGTTTTGTCGATACTGGCTGTGATCCTGCTGGCAGCGGCGGCTGTGGCGCAGTGGACTCGTGATCCCGGTGGCCGCAGTGGCCGCGGCGGGTTTGGCAGAGGCGGAAGAGGCGGTGTGCCGGAATGGGAAAACGATGCTGAGATGCCCCATGACAAGTTCACATTTACCCGCATACAATACTCAGGCTATGGGCGAGGGGGCGGTGGATGGCGGGTGGATTATCCCAACGCAGACCTAAACTTTTCCCACCGCATCGAGCAGCTCACCGCCATCAAGGCCGATCCCGAAGGCACCGTTGTTCAGTTCACGGAGAAAAAGCTCTATGGGTATCCCTTCGTTTACATCACCGATCCCCGCTCAATGTCCCTTGGTGAGGATGAGGTGAAGGGCTTTAGAAAATACCTGCGCAGCGGCGGCTTTTTCATGGCGGACGACTTTTGGAGTGAGTCGGAGTGGGAAGCCTTTTACCGGGAAATGAAGCGAGTGTTGCCCGATGTCGAGCCGGTGGACTTGCCGGTGGAACACCCGCTGTTCAGCCACGTGTTCCCACTCGACAGCAAGCCGCAGGTGCCCAGCGAAGACTGGTATGTGGATCGGTTCGCCACGGCGCAACAGGCGTTGGACAGCGGTGTCACCTGGGAGACCAAGCGGTACGATGTCGTGCCACCCAAGCCGCATTTCTACGCCTACTTCGACAAGAAAGGCCGGATGATGGGGGTTGCCTGCCACAACACCGACATCGGCGACGGCTGGGAGGAGGAAGGCGTCAGTGAATGGTATTTTAAAAACTTCTCCGAGCCCAAGTCATACCCGATGGGAATCAACATCCTCATCTACGCGATGACCCACTGAAGCCACGCACGACGGTTTTTGTGAAGCCAACAAATGGTACCCCGGGCGGGACTTGAACCCACAACATTCTGCTTAGAAGGTTTTAGCACTGAAAACATTGCCTGAAACAGGTGTAATGTAACAAGAGATAACACCTAAAAAGTGAGTGGCTATACAAGTGGCTACACAAAAAACCCCGCCAACCGAAGCTGACGGGGTTGCGTGCATTGTGGCGTTGCTGCATCAATCCAGACGACACGAACAACGGAGGTACTATAACCGTTTGCTGATTGATGAGGTAACTGCATTTTGCCGATTAGCGTTTAAATCTTGTCTGCCATGCAGATAAAGAAAACCCCCGCCAACCGAAGCTGACGGGGGTGTAATTATTTGGCAGTCGCAGATCAGCCTTAGGGCAGATCGATGGTCGCCTTGTACTTCTTCAGCACGTCGAGGTAAACCGCCTCGGTCATCTGGGTAGTGGCATGGCCGGCCTGCTTGGATGTCGCGGCAGAACCAGTCGACCGCGAGTCGGAGGAGAGGGAAGACCTGCGGTACGAGGCAGAGAACATCCTCGATACTAAACGACCAGAGGCGGCTGAATACTGGGACCGCCATGGCAAGCTGCGGCTTGCCTTGATCCCAGAGTCGACAAGGGCAGTCCAGCCTCGCGACTTGCAGGCATTGAAGCTGGGCGGCTTCAACATCAGGCGGTATCCGAGATCGGCCTACGAGGAACAATTGCAGCCACCCGAATACGCCAGATGATCATGGAGTTCGATGACCCTTGCGGACGCGGTGGCGGTGACCTGCGGGCGTTCAGCGATGTCATTGGCGAGGCGGTGCAGGATTACATCGGCGAGATACCATCGACCGAGATCATCGGCGTGCTTGAGACAGCCAAGGCTTGCGTGATCAGCCTGGCGATCAAGGAACTGCGGGACGAGGAGTAGGTCGTATTGTGCGAAAGTGGCTACACAAGTGGCTACACAAAATGACCCCAAAACCGGGTTATCACAGGTAATCGTAAGTTACAGTGAGTAATCATCACTCAAGATACCAAGACACATTTGACCCAACTATCATTGGGCGAAAAGAGGTAAACGCTGAAAAACAAGTGGTACCCCGGGCGGGACTTGAACCCACAACATTCTGCTTAGAAGGCAGACGCTCTGTCCAGTTGAGCTACCGGGGCGACCTTGGGTTGCAGCCAAGACGAGGGTTGCCAATTAAACCCACGAACGTCAAGACCCCACGCGCGGGATCATTTTTCCCTTGAACCACCGAGGGTGACGCTGATGCCGTATTTTTTTTGCAAATGGGCGTGAGCCTTGCTGGCGTTGCGTGTACGGGGGTAGAGCTTGCACGTTCGCTGGAACCACTTGATGGCATCTTTCTTTTTTGACTGTTCCTCGTAGGTGTAGCCAATGGCGAGGGCGGCGTCCGGGGCGACCTTTTCTGTGGCCAAGGCCTGATGGTACAGCGTCAGTGCTTCGGTGAATTCCTTCAGTTTCCGGTGGCACTTGGCCATTTGAAAGTAGGCCTGAGGGTAGCGGTCTGACTGGCGATAGGCTTGGATGGCCAGCTTGAGACGCTTGGTTTGCTCGTAGATGTCGCCGATAGCCCAGTACCAATTGCCGGCGTTGGCCGGGGCGATGCTGATCAGTTCACGGTACACCTCGATGGCTTTGTCGTGCTGACCGGTGGATGAATAAATCTCAGCGGTGTCTTGTTTCCACTGGGCCAGGCGCTCTGTGTCAAGTTTGGCCAAGCGCTCGTAGAGGCGGATCGCCCGGTCCGTTTGCCCCTCGTCCAGCCACGTGGAGGCGATTCGAACCAAGCCTTCGATTTTATCGTCGAACTGCGCGTAAACCTCCCGGGCCTTCGGGTGGCGTTTCTGGGTTCGGTGCCAGGCGGCGATGCTTCCGCGCACACCGTCGTCCGTCCCGATGCGCTTGCCCAGGCGCTCGTAAGTCTTGATGACATCGAGGTCGCGGCCGGAGCGCTCGTGCAATCGGGCGGCGCGCCGGTATAATTCACGAATCTCATCCCTGCCGTCGCCGCCCGGATTGATGTCGAGCGATCCGCCGAGCAGGAGCGCGATGATTCGGTCCGCGAGTTTCTCGCCGCTGCTCCTGGTTTTGTTTTCGCCGCAAAGGCGGCTGACTGCTTCCTTGGCATTTTGGTAGATGGCATCGAGCAGGGCGGCGTCCTTGTAAACCACCTTTAGCGCTTCGCGGGCTTTTTCAAAATCCGGCGCGGCGAAGTGAAGTTTGGCCAACCCTTGGGCTGACTTTTCGACATAGGGACGATTCTTTTTATCCGGCTTGGTGTTGAAGGTTAGGTCGCTCCAAACCTGCACAAGCCGTTTGGTGTCTTTTCGGATGCGAGCGATATCTGCCATGTCCCACTTGGCCAACACGGCGATGTGGTCTGCTGGGTGGGCGTTGATTGCTTTGCCATGGGCGGTTTCGGCCTTCTGGAGTTCGCCGATGGATTTGTACGATCGACCGATGAGGTAGGAGGAGAGCTTGGCTTCGTGCGATTCCGGCCAATAGTCGATCACGGACCGGAAACCGTCACGGATGGCCGTGTAAACTTTTCGCTGTCGCACGTGGCAGTGGCTCCACATTAGCTGGGCGTAGGCAGCGCCGGGGCTGGCCTCGTAGAGCGTTATGTATTTTTCGTACTCAGCGGCAGCGGCGGCGAACTCGCCCTTGGCGTAAAACTTCCCGGCGGCGTTGAGTTGAAATCGCTCCACCTCGCGCAGCTCGGCAAAAGTCTCCACCTCAATCTGCTCAAGCCAGGTCAACTTGGCCGCCTCCGGCGCGGTAGACAGGAAGAGGCAAATCGCGCAGGCACAAATCAGTTCGAGTCGTTTTTTGCTGTCAACCATCGGCTGTATTCCGAGTGTGAGTAGAGCATGATGTTGCCGCCCAGGCGAAAGCCGGATTCCCAGACCTGCCGGGGCACACCAGCGTGGCCGTCCGCCCAGGCGTCGCCAATATCGCCGGGGTGATAATACACGGCCAGCCGGCCATCGACCACCCATCCCCAGGCGGTGCGGCCTCCGTGCGGCGCCACTACCGGTAGAAATGGGACGCCGGCATGCACCGGGTGATCCAGCGGCACCGGCTCTGGCTTGACCTTGGGCAGTACTTTTTCCATGAGGGAAAAAAACTGGCTGTGCCAGCCGAAGCTTCCTCCGTTGTCGGCGAACAACATGCCGTGTTTTTCAGTGAGGTAACCCTGGAGAATCGCGGTGTCAACGCTGCTGAGAGTGATTTTCCCCTGTCCGGTCATGTAAACCATCGGCGGACTTTTGCCGTCGGGGAAACGCTTGAGCTGCCGTACGCTGCGCACCTCCGGTTGCCTGGCTGTCTTGTGTCCGGTGTTGGCGGCATACCAGAGGAGCATGTTCAAGTCTGAGTTGCGATCCATGTCCTGCTCCCAGTCGCCGCCGGGGTAGCTGAGCCGAATGAAGCGAACCAGGCCGCGCCGTGTGCCGCCCTCGAAGCCGGCGTGTTTGCCCTGGCCCTGGCCGACCTGATAAATGTGCTTCGTGAGTTCCTGCAGTTGCAGCTTGATCTCCTCGATTGGCGGCGGGTTGAACAGCACGGCACTAAAGGGATTGATGACGTATTTCTTGCGGATGACTTTCTGTATCCTGACGACCTGTTGGCGGAGCTGCGCTTCGCCGCCGCCGTCGGGCATCTCGTAAATCTCGTTGCAACCGGTGAGGGCGCTGGCGAGAAGAAGCAGCAACGTAAACAATACGCAGTAGGTTGCGACCGTGCCGGCTGATTGGTTGAGTTTGCGGTGTTTTCTGCCGTAGTACCATGCCGCGATGTCGAGAGGGTTTGAAGTGCGAATGGCTGATTCGCCAAGCGTGCCGTTCATTGCCAACAACGGCATCGGCGCAAGACCGGTTGAGCGGCGCTTGGGCAGTAGCATTTTCGAGGCGCGCTCCATCAGCCAAACGGCCCAGCCCAGCCCAACGACAAACACAATCCCAAGGCCAAGCCGCGCGAGGGTGGCGCTGAGAGCCATCCAGCCCAGCCAGGAGGGAGCCATCACCAGCCAAAGCCAGGCCGGCAGGATGGCCGCTGAAACAGCGGCGCGAAACGGCACTTGGCCAAGCGGACGGGCTGTGCCCGCCCAACTGAGCCCAAGGACAAGCGTCAGCAGGAGCAGCAACAGCCATTCGGGGAGGAAATGAAACGAAAAACGATCGAGCCAAATCAACAGCAAACCCGTCGCCCAACAAATGAGCAGCCGGTTGCCCAAGGGCTGAAACGGGCCGAGCAACTCTCTCGTAAATCGTGTCGCTGACTCCGGTAAAGTCACTCGAGTTCCTGCAAAAGATCGCCCGTCGTCTCGAACGGGTTAGGCTCGCTGGGTTGACCCTGCCTGGCCTCGCCGATGCCGAGTTTGTCGGCTACTTTTTGCTTCTCGCCGAGCGGCAGCGCGGTGGGAGTGTTGGTGCTTGCCGAGGCAGGTGTCTGCGGCGGGGTGTGCAGTGGCGTTTCCGCCGACACGGGAGGCGGCGAGGTTTCCTTTTGCACAATCGTTTCGTCCTTCACTGCAAACGGGATGATTGTTGTGATGAAGAGGATAGCCAACAGGATAAGCGCTGCAGTCACCCCACTCCGCACAAGGCTGTTCTGGACGATGGCGCCGAGCATATCGCCGGGGGATTTGCCGCGCATCTCGCTCATGAATTGGCTCAACTCCGTGGTGGCCGCCGCGCTGTTTCGTTTCAGCGACTTCACGTCTCGAGACAGGCTCGCCATCGGCGGCGGCGCGGCGCCTTGCGCTTGGTCAGACGGCGCAACCGACACGGCCGGCTTGGGCGGGCGTATGCCATCAAGCGAGCCGACTGTCGTCTGTGCGCCGTCCTCCAGTCGAACGGCTTGGCTGCGTGAAATGCAGTCGGAGTCGAGCAACACCTGGACTTCGCTCAACTCAAGCGGGCCAATTTCGTTTCCGTATTTGAGCAGGTAAATCGTCATGGTGTTAACGGGGTGCCGATGGATTGGGGGCGGGTTCGAGTACGTGATGCAGTTCGCCGCCAGCCTTGCTTACAGCCTCAATGGCCGGCTCGAAAAACTCGGCGATCACGTCCTTGTGCACCTTGAACAGGACAGTTCGGCTCCCGGCGGGGAGGTTGCCCAGCAACGGCTTAAGCTCGGCGGCGAGGTTCTCGAGCTGGACGGGGCGGCCGTTGAGGTAGGCGACATTTTGTTTGTCGATCACGACGCTGGCGTTTTTGTTCACCGGCTTCACCAACTCGGTGCCGGTGGCCGGTTGCCAGACGAGGTGGCTCTCGTCCCTTGCACGGGCCAGCAGTACAATAAAAATCAGCAGCAAAAAAGCAATGTCGCCCATGGCCATGGATGGCACGGTCGCCTCGATGGTTTTTCGCCTAAGAATCATGTCTAGTTGATCTGGATCGTCTGTTCCTCCTCGATCAGCAGCGTGACGAGGCCTCCGGCGCGCTCGATGATTTCAGTCATCGCGATCCAGTGTTGGTACGGTACATCCGCCTGGCTTTTGAGCACGACCACCCGCTCGGCCTCGGTTTTTTTCCGGGAGAGAATTTGCCGGATGCGGGGTTGGAACTCACCCAGTTGATACGGTGTGCCGTCGATGGTGACGCTCGCCGGGGTGAGTCCGACCTCGGTGCTTTGCGACGTTTGCTGGTCCTCGTTTTTCTCGCTGCGCGGGATGACCTGCGACCGGCCGTCCTCCGGCTCGACTGAGGCGCACACGAGAAAAAACACGATCAGGATGAACGCGATGTCATTCATCGCGCTGCTCGGTGCCTCGACGAGATATTTGGGGCGACGGAGTTTCACGGGGAATCGGGTGGAGTGTTGTCGCCTGGGCAAGCGCCCTCGCGGAGTGTCAACTGGAGGGTGACGGCCTCCATCAACTCGGCGGCGGATTCCTCGACATCGAGCACGAAGCCGTTGATCACGCTCGAAAAATAATTGAAGGCGACGTAGGCGGGGATGCCGACGATAAGCCCAAAGCAGGTTGTCAGCAGCGCCACTTGAATGCCGGCTGCAGCCGCCTGGATGATGTTGCCTCCGCCGGTCTTGTCCATCTCCACGATCTCACTGAAGGCGACGATCATCCCCTGCACTGTGCCGAGAAATCCAATCATCGGCGCGACGCTGGCCACGATCGCCAGCAGGGGGAGGTGGCGTTCCAGCGCGGCGAGGATGTGTGCCCCGTAGCTTTCCATGCTCTTGACGACTTTTTCCTCGAGCCTCGCGGGGTCGTAGTCGAGCTTGCTTAGAACGAGATATTTTCGCAGGCCGTTGGCGAGAATGGCGGCGACGGGGCCGCGCTCCTTTTCGCATCGATCGAGCGCATCGCCAACCCGGTTCTCGGTGAGGTCGTTTAGGACCGCCTGCTTGAGTTCGCCGGCGTCCACGTCCAGCATTTTAAGGCTGCGCCAACGCTCGATGATGACCGCCAAGCCAATCAGGGCCATCAGCAAAATGGGCCACATGAAAACCCCTCCCTCGAGCAGGAGGCCAAGCGCGCCGGAATCTAAAAACCCGGCGATTGCAGACGAACCCTCCGCAGCCGTGTCGGTTCCGGCAGGTGGGCTGTTGGTGCCGGGGGTGGCTTGAGCCAGGATAAAGACAGGGTTCGTCATCGGTATCGGGCCGTAAAATACCAAGCAACTCGGCCAAAGCGAATCAAAAGGGAGCACTTATTCCTCGAAGAAAAGCGCCCGGGCGTAGTCGGCCGCAGAGAAGGGCTGGAGGTCGTCGGGTTGCTCGCCCAGCCCGATGAACTTGACCGGCACATCGAGTTCGTGCTGGATGGCCACCACCATTCCGCCCCTCGAGGTGCCGTCGAGCTTGGTGATGACCAGCCCCGTCAGCGGGACGGACTTGTTGAATTCTCGCGCTTGGTTCAGCGCGTTCATCCCGGTGGAGGCATCGATCACGAGCAGCGTTTCGTGCGGCGCGCCATCGACCTTGTTGCCGATCACGCGGTGCAGTTTCTCAAGTTCGCGCATCAAGTTGTGCTTGGTGTGGAGTCGGCCGGCGGTGTCGATGAATAGATAATCATTGCCATTGCCAAGCGCTGAGTTGGCGGCGTCGTGGGCGACTGAGGCGGGGTCTGCGCCGTAGTTGCTGCTGACAACCGGGATGTCGAGCCGCGTACCCCAGAGGCTCAGCTGCTCGATGGCGGCGGCGCGAAAGGTGTCGCACGCGGCCAACATCGGCTTGCCACCGTCGGCCTTCACGCGGTGGGCGAGCTTGGCTGCGGTGGTGGTTTTGCCGGCGCCATTCACACCGACCAGCGAGACGACCGTCAACCCGTCGTGCTTGGCCAAGTGGGCGGTATTGTCGCCGAGGCAGGACATAACTTCCGCCTGGGCAACCTCTAGCACGCTACCCGACTTGCCGCCGCTCGACTCGTATTTTTCACGGACGGCATCGACGACGCGCCCAGTGACCGCGAGGCCCATGTCGGAGGCGAGCAGGGCGGCCTCGAGTTCCTCGATATCGTCCTCGGTGAGCTTGGGTGAGCGGGTGATGATCCGGCGGATCTCGGTCGATAACTTGGACTGCGTCTTCTTCAGCCCGGAAAAGAATTTTGTAAATAAACCCATCTGGTTAAATTTGCCTACTCGTGCTGGAGCGAGGGAGGCGGCGTTTCATTTCATCGAGGATTTCGTACGGCACGCGAACAGTCCCGATGAGGGGATGCCGGCCCCGGGACGGGCCGTGGCAATCCGACCCGCCGGTGATGAGCAGGCCAAGGCGCGCGGCCATTTCGCGGTAACGCTTGGCGGTGCTCTTGGGATGCCTGCTGTGCCAGCACTCTAGACCGTCGAGGCCGGCCTCAACCAGGCGGGGGATCAGGTGGTCGATCTTGTTGAGGCTGGGATGGGCCATCACAGCTAAGCCGCCAGCCTGGTGGATCAGCCGGATGCCCTCATCGACGCCGACGTTGACCTTGGGAACCCAGCCCGGCGCGCTCTTCCGCAGATAACGGATGAATGCCTCGTCCATTGTGTTGCAAAAGCCGTGCTTCACCAGTGCCCGGGCCACATGCGGCCTGCCGGGTGCCTTGCACTTGGCCAGCTCGAAAACCTGATCGGCGTGCAGGGCCACCCCGATCGAGTTGAGCTGCCGAACTAGGCCGTGGACGCGATCTGTTCGGTTTTGTTGGTAGCGGGTGGTTTCGCGGATCAGTTCCTTGTTGTCAGTGTCGAGGAAGTAGCCGAGCAGGTGCATCTCGTGCCCATCGATATCGGTGGAAAGCTCGGTGCCGGGGATAAACTCGATGTCACGCTCGGCACAGGCCTTGGCTAAGCGCGGGCAGCCCTCGATGGTGTCGTGGTCGGTCAGCGCAATGGCGGCAAGGTTCATTTTCTGCGCCTCCTCGGCCACTTGCTCGGGGGTGGAGACGCCGTCCGAGTAGAGGGTGTGCAGGTGCAGGTCGATCAATGGCTTGGCCAAGCGTTTCTCCCAGTGAGTTTGCTCAGTTGGCGGTCGTTCGGGCCGGGCGCATGAGCTTGCCCTTGACCTTGTCTAGAATGCCGTTGACGAATCGTCCGCTGTTCTCAGTGGAAAACTTTTTGGCGATGTCGATCGCCTCGTTGATGCTGACGACCGGCGGGATGTCCTCTCGGTGCTGCATCTCGTAAATGGCCAGTCGCAGGATGTTTCGATCCACCTTGGCGATGCGGGCGATATCCCAGTTCCGTGTCTGTTCCTCGATGATGCCGTCCAACTCGGTGAGTTTTTCCAGGACGCCACGTATGAGGGGATCGCCAAACTTCCGGACTTCATCGTCATCGGAGGTCGGCGACGTCGGCTCGGATGCCTCACCCCAGGTGGATGCCTTGTGATCCTCGGCGATTGCGGCGCTGGTTTGGGATTCCCAAAAGCGCTCAAGATCCTCCTCGATTGCCTCGGGAGGGTTCATTTCATGTTGAAACAGGAACTGGATGGCCCGTTCGCGGGCCAGACGGCGAAATCGCATCGGCGGGATACTGGATGAAAATGGTTTTAAGGAAAATGCAAAAATTATCCCGAAGATGAAATAGGCTTCAAATCAGCTCGAACCGTCTCGTAGGATGTGCTGAAACGCATCACATTGGGGTCGGGTTCGATGTTCCGCGCCTTGCAGGAGGCGCTGTAGAGGTCGGGCCACCAGTTGCGATGCTCCGTTTTGCTGTCCTTGCGGTATTGGTTCCAGTCCATCATGACGCGCGACCAGCAGTCATCACCGTAGTCGATGGCCGCCTTGGGGTTGTCGAATTCCGGCAGGTACCAGTTGCGCCCGATGCGCGCATGCAGCACCTCGTCAGCCCAGTCATAATCCTGAAACAGCGCGGACAGCGGGTTGCTGGAATCCAGGGCCACTTCCCACTCGAAGCGTTTGCCCGTCCGGGGCATCAACCCCTGCTCGATGAAGTAGAGGACGGCATGCCTTTCCATCGGGGTGAGTTGGGTGTTGAGAGCGTGCGACCAGTTAAGGTTGACCATGACTGTTTTGGGCCAGTCGATGCCGAGGTTTACAAAGCCCACTTCGCCCATCATGGCGTGCCGTGCTTCGTCCCAAAGCTGGCGAGTCATGTCGCGGTAGTAACCCCACGGCTTGCCTGGTGTTTCGGCGATGATACTTGACATCATCTCCGGCACGTCAATTTCTCGAAGCCGCTTGTAGAACATTATTAGCGTCTTGGGCTCCGGCGGATATTGCTCGTCGTACAGGAACGACTCCGCATTGACACCCATGTTGTATGGGTCGGGAAAGCGATCGTCGCGCCTGGGTACACCATCGTACTGGTATGGTATGGCTGAGTGTTGGCGCTTGACCGTTTGCTGGGCCGGTTCACCGGCAGCCTCGGTGTTGGTCAGGCATTGGTTTAACAGGTCAAGCCAGGATTGAGATTGCGCACGCTGTTTTTCATCCACCAACTCGTCAATGGTCGCTTGACCAAGTGCAAGCATCTCGCCGATCTCAAGCAGGGCAAACCGGATTATTCGTACACTCGGGTGGTCGGCCAGTGGGTTGGTGTCGGCCAAGTGCTGTTGCAGGGCGTTCTGCAGTGAAGGGAGTGCCGCCTCGTAAACCCCGAGTAGCAATTCCACAGTGGTTGGGGCGGCGAGAATCTCGTCAAATAGAATCTCGAGGTGCTTGTCCGGCACGGACTCGAGCCCAAGGGGCGGCTCTCGCATTTCACCAACGCGCTGTCGAAGGGCTGCGACATGCTCAGCGCAATAATAGGCGTGCAGGCTGAAAGTCATTTTCAGCTCATAAACCGGCTCAGAGGAGATACGGTTATTGAAAACCTGATGCAGTCTCTTGAGTGAATAGTGATAGCGCTTCAGGCGATGGACACATTCTTCAACAGGTAGCCCTGGGCGCTGCGCCTCATCAAACGTGCAGAGGCCTGCAAGCGGCGGCAGTTTGCCGGCTGAGTGGTGCGTTGTCATGGGGTTGAAACACGGTAGAACTGCTGTCCTTCGCCACCGTTCGGCGAGACGACGAACTCTACGATTTTCGTTTTTGTTACGAATTCATTTGCCTCTAGTTTTCTCCACTTCCCTGAGGCGAGGTCGTCGCTGGTATGAAGGGAATACGTGTTGCCGGGAAGCCCTAGGAATCGGATGGCCATCCTTCCACCTGTTAGGCTTAATTCGGTGGATAAAAACAGAATGTCACCTGGGGTGCCACCGGGCACGAGGCTTGCGCGCCAGTTGGCTGGGTCGCCCTCACTGGCCAGTTGCGACACGAGCTCGAGCGACGAGCCGACGCCGTCCGCCTCGCTTGGCCAAGGGCTGTCGGCGGAGTAATTGACCGAGAAAATGACCTGGCCATCGAGATCGAGCAGGCGAAGTTCCTCGCCGGAGTTGGAGAGGCTGCCGCCGTAGGTGCCGAGGATGGGGGCGTCCGGGTATTTCGCGATAAACGCCGCCGGGTCGTCGTTGGGGATGAGGACACCGGAATCCCACGGTGCCAGCGTCCCTTCGTCGAACGTAAACCGGACGCCGGAGAAACTGGCGCCCGCCAAGTCGAGAGGAGCGCCGCTGACGTTTTTCAACTCGATGAACTCGAACGTTTTTCCGTCCGTCGGATTATACATCAACTCTGTGACCTTGAGCGCTGCCGAGGGGGAAATAACAATCGACGCAGTGGCTGGCGCACTCCAGGTTTCGCCGATTTTTGCGCGGACGGTAATGGTGGATGTCTTGTCGATGGTGACCGGTATGCCGGATGCGTCCAGGGTGGAAGCAACAAAATTGAAGCTCAGATCCTTGTCGGACCGGGAGCCACGATGCACCTCGACGGCGAAGACATTTTTGCCCGTCTTGAACTTGGGAACTTCAACGAAGTAGGGGAAAAAGATGCGGCTGTTCTTGGTGGAGTTTCGTGTAATTGAGTAAGTGGCATAACGAATCGTTCCCTGTTTCATGTTACTTCGGAACAACTCCTGTCCGTTCAGATAAACAGCGGCACCGTCATCTCGCAACAACTTGATAAGCAGTGACTTGTCAATCGATTCGCCCATCTGGAACTCCTTCCGGAAATAGATGGTTGTGTGGAATTTCGAGCTGGGCTCTGAACCGCGATGAACTGCGGTGGCCTCGTCGCCGTCGCCATAGCCAAGCTCGGCCTTGCCGCTTTTCCATTCACTGTCGTCGTACTCGATAGCGGTCCAATCGACCCTGTCGAGCTTGCTTCCCGTGTCGAGGTACTTCCACTCGGAGTTTATCGGGATGATCGGTTCAGTTTCCGCTTGGCCAAGCCGGGTGGCTCTTGGGTTGATGTCGCCGTTTGACATGCGCGGATCCGTGCCGTCAGTCGTGTAGTACACCTCATCGCTTTGTGCGCTGACGCCAAGTTTGAAGCCGGGGAGAGCTGCCCCTTCAGTCATGCTCAACAGGGGAGATGGGATGGAATCAAACTGGGTGTCCATCCAGTTCAACCGTTGGGAGATCCAAGTCTTTAACTGGCCGATTTCTGTCTTGAAGCCGGTCTTTGAGTTTACCAGGCGCCACTTGGTGAAGTTGCGCTGCGCTGCCTCATCAAGTAGTTCCTCCCATTCGTCTATAATGGCAAATATGTTTTTCTCGGTCATTACATTGCCTCGCACCTCACCCCAGCGCTGGGCGTAGAGTTCCTTGAACGCTTTGTTGCTCATGACACGCGACCACCACCCGAATCTATAAGAGCCAGACCAGCCGACGGGGTTCGCAGCCCGCCCGTCATCGTCGCAGCCCATCGTGCGGTCAAAGTCCCACACCGGGCCGTACTCGATGCGCTTGTTGCGGTCCTTGAAAAAATAAGTGCTCAACCGGAGGCCGTCCGGGTTTTTGGTGAACTCGTTGAGCATGTGGTGGTCGATCCACGACAGTGGGTCGATGTAGTCTCGGTACTTTGTCGTGTGGCTTAAAGTTTTGTACATCGCGTTAAAATAGGCGCGTGCATAGCCGCTTTGCTTGGAAGTGATGTCATCCTCCTTGGGCTCCAGCCACTTGATGCTCTGCCCACCGGCGCTAAATCCGGAGTCCCCCGGATCGGGCCGGTCGATTTTAAAGATGTACCCCCCGGTGATTTCAGGCTCGGAATTGTCATCCGGGGCGATGCGGGTGATATTCACCCGGTTTTTGTCTCGCTTGATTTTTTCCATAAACGAGTAAACGCCCACGTAATCGTTGTAGCTCAGGGCTCCGCCGTTCGTGTTGACGAACACCTCGCAAAACCGGGTTCTCACGGCATACCTGCCAA